>ENA-UOOM01000552-UOOM01000552.1-fermentation-metagenome-genome-assembly--contig:-NODE-552-length-41986-cov-10.232668_pt1 | contig 41986 bp, 35 predicted proteins | sample MGYA00245781_ERZ724031 | MGnify/ENA primary metagenome ERZ724031 (study PRJEB28704, sample SAMN03018317) | fermentation metagenome | biome: anthropogenic terrestrial biome; feature: soil; material... | reverse complement strand
GGAAATATGGACAAGCCCGGAGAGGTGATTCTCCAGATTGACAAATGCGCCATAGCTCTGCAGACTGTCTACAGTGCCTTCCATGACTGTACCAATCTTAATATTCTCAATCTGTTCTTTTCGTGCCTGTTTTTCTTTCTCTTTTAATATTTCGCGGGCAGACAATACAAGACGGTTATTAGCCTGATCGACTTCAATAACTCGTACTTCAATGTCTTTCAGCAAATATGTCTCCAGATCTTCGATATAGGAAAGCGAAAGCTTTGATGCCGGGATGAATCCGCGCAGCCCCTCCACCATTGCTATAGCTCCGCCATTTACAATGCCTTCTACTTTAACCGGCAAAACCGTCTTCTTCTCCATATAATCAAGAACACGATTCCATGGATTGGCATCGTCAAAATGTTCTTCATAGTCTGCCATTGTCTCTACATTCTCTTCACTTGTCTGTAACCCTTCTGATTTCATCTCTTCACTCATCATAGCACCTCAACTTATTTTTTCATAATTCGTATAAATCACATATTTTAAGTATACCATAGCTGAGTCTAAAAAAACACCTTATCTTGAAATTTTGAAATGCTGATTTTATAGTAGCCATCTCTATCTACTTCTTATACTCCTACGCTTTTCTTTTCCCCACTGCCATAGCAACGCACAGGATTGCTGCCGCAAATACCAGCTGAATCCCCATTGCCTGCCATATTTCTGTTTTCACGCCTCCTGTGATGTTTTCGAATTCTGCTATTGTGTCATTGGCTTTTTCATACCAGTATACCGGAAGAAACTGTGCCGCCGTCTTAACTTTTGTACTTAAAATATCAAGAGGTACAAATACCCCACAGAGGAAGCACATTCCGAGTGACAAGGTATTTACAACACCGCTTAAGGCCTCTGGATTGCTTGTCAATATTCCCACCAGATAAGACAAGGAAAGTGATACAGGCAGCATGGTCAGTGAGTTAAGCAGATAATATACAAATCCGCCGCTTTCAAGAAGCTCTCTCCCATAGAAGAAAATACCTCCCAGGATACAGATTATCCACAGCACAATGCCCAGTACCCCGGCTGCCAGCAGAGCTTCCAGATTCTGTCTCTGCCCGGATATGGGGCTGGCCTGCATCCTCTTGGGGACATCTCCCTTATGAAAGCTAGACAATATATTACCCAGGACATAACACAGTACACTTAATAGCAGGTATGGGATGTATCTATAATAGTAAGCATACCCCGGAGTCTCTCCTTTTGTATGTCCTGTATCCAACATTTTCACCTTAGGCTCAGGCCCTTCCATAATTGCTTCTGCTGCTTCTTCTGAGGTATACCCTGCAGCATAGTACGCTTTTGCACTATTCACAAAACTATTTATCTGCTGATCTACATAAAAGCCTGTATAGGAGCCGGGAAGCTTTGTAACGGACAATTTCTCATTTCCCTTCAGGCATCTTTTTTCAAAACCGGCAGGAATTTTTACGATATATTCAACATTTCTATAGAATAGATTCTCCTGCAGCTCCCCTTTATTATTATCCATTGGGATAATTTTGTGTATTTTCCCGAGGTATTCCTCCAACCCCTTTGCCAGTGCACCGCCATCCTCATCCACAAACCCAATTCTCACACTCTCTGCCCTATAGCCGCCGGTCTCCTGATCCTTGGCAGAAAGCTGCATCATAACCGTAATGCCCATGAATATCGCCAGATACATTATAATCAGGCCTATATTTTGTTTTGTGATTTTCATATATCCTTTAAATACTGTCATAGCGTTCCCTCCTGACCATAAAAAATGAACCCAGTGTCAGCAGCACCGACATGACCGTCAATATTGCCAGACTGCGCCAGAAGCGCGCCGGATCATCATATACATTAATGCAGTAAAATGCATCTGCTATAAGAGCTGCCGGATTGATTCTGTTTATAATCGGGCAGTATCTCTCCACTATATCTTTCATGTCGGAGACCATTAGGCCTGCCAGGAAACTGCATACCATAGATATTCCCAGCAGAATTCCTATTTTTGCGCCTTCTCTGGTCTTGCCGATGCTGCTGATAAAAATTCCCATAGACACGCCAATCATGCTTCCTATGAAAGACACAAGCAGCATGCGGGGAATATCTCCCCTAAAGTCCATCCCAAGCACGTACCGCAAATAAATCAGAAGTATGACAATATCAACAAAATGCATGAAAAAGGAAGTCAGCATCTCTGAAAGTATAAGCTTCAGCTTATGGGTAGGTGTCACACATTTTCTGGCTGCCAGTGCCGTCAGATTTGCCTGGAGGTAAAGTGCAGTTCCGTAACCGCTGAAGCACCCATAAAGACATGCCATCGCTATGAGCGCATAGAAAAACTGTGCAGTCTGATCCGTAGTTTTTCCTCCCAGAGATACCTGCTTTACCATGTCCCGGTAATCAGACATCTGCTCTGATGCACTCTGAATTCCTTCAGGGTGATTCACGGCAATATTTTCTATTGTATTTTTCCCATTCTCATAGCTTTCCAGAAGAGACTGCAGAATACTTTCCTTAATACCAACACCGCTTACTGTCAGCGAAAGTTTTTCCCCTGCATAATAAATGCCGGATACCTTTCCGCTTTTGAGAGCCTTTACGGCCTGTTTTTCCCCCATTACCTCTGTCTTTATTAATTTGGATTTATCCTTTTCAACTGTATACAAAAAGTCTAAAAATGTCTTTTCCCCACTGCTGTTTGTTTCCTCCACAACAGCCACAGGTACTGTCTCAAAATCTGCTTCATCCATTTTGCCGAATGCAAAATAGAAAAGAGTGGCAAGAATCAGGGGAAACAAAAGGGGCCAGAACATCCTGTTAAAATTATGCAGCTTTACCTTTACATCATATTTCATGAGATGCAGCATGTAATCTCCTCCTAATCCCTCAATTCTTTTCCTGTGATTTCCAGGAATACATCATTTAAAGTCGGCAGTTCTGAAAAGACCCTGCCAAAAGAAATCTCTTCCTCCTGAAGATAACTCAGTATCCTCATAAGATTATGTTTTCCCCTTGTACACCGAACTTTCAGAACCTGTTCCTTGTACTCTACATCAAATACATGGGGCAGTGCCCCGACAGCGGCTATCTGCCCATCACTTAATGCAACGCTCTCAACTGTTATGGTTTCCCCAGTCTTAATCATGCTTTTCAATTCTTCTTTTGTGCCCACGGCTACACTTCTTCCGTGGTCTATAACAGCAATCCTTGTACAGATCTGCTCTACCTCCTCCATATAATGGGAGGTATATATAACAGTGGAGCCCTGCCGGTTCAATTCCTTAATTCCTTCGAGAATCCGGTTTCTGCTCTGGGGATCCACCGCAACAGTGGGCTCATCCATAATAATCAGCCGAGGTTTATGGGCAATGCCACACGCAATATTCAAGCGCCGGAGCAGGCCTCCTGAAAGCTTTTTAGGACGCATTTTTGTATATTCCTCCAGACCTGCAAAATGAATAGCCTCATCCACCAGTTTTTTTCTTTCTTTTTTATCTTTCACATACAGGCCACAAAAATAATCTATATTTTCATAGACGGTCAGTTCATCGAAAACCGCCACATTCTGAAGCACAATTCCTATCTGCTGTTTTACCTTGTAATTGTCCGGACTCATCTCTTCGCCGAATATCCTTACAGTCCCCTTGTCATACTTCAAGAGGGCCAGCATACAGTTAATAGCCGTAGTTTTCCCGGAGCCGTTAGGTCCAAGAAGGCCGAATATCTCCCCCTCTTCAATTTCTAAATTCAGGTGATCAAGGGCCAGTAGTTCTCCATATCGTTTTACCAGATTTTCTATTTGAATCATTAGCAAATCCTCCTATCATTACTATAAGAAAAGTATAACTCTGCCGTTTGCAATATGTCAGTGTCATCCGTCATAATAGCGTATGACAAATGTCATCTGTACAAGATGATTTTAATAATACGTTTCAAACTTGATTTGAATCAATGTTTTTACTCCCCCTGTTGGGTATACTCTACTTAAACAAAGAAGTATCCAATGAAAGGAGGTATTTTTATGATTACCAAAGAAATGACAGTAGCAGAGGCTATACGAGACAATCCGGACATTATCCAAATTTTCTTGGATGAAAACATTGATTATTGCTGTGGAGGAAACAAGCCTCTTGAGGCAGCTCTCCAGGAAAAGAAACTTGATGCAGATTCTTTTATTAATTTGTTGAACCGCTAGAAGAAAAATGTTAATATGACAGAAACCCCCTTGGATCTAAACAGGAAAGATTTGATAGCTTATATCATAAAAACACAGTGTATTATTTTAAAAACAAGTCAGGAGGAATGACGCAATGAAAAGAACAATAAAGGGTAATGTAAGTTGGATTGGTTATATAGACTGGGAGCTGGAAAGTTTTCACGGAGACGATTACTCCATTTTAAATGGTTCAAGTCAAAATGCATACCTGGTAGAGGAAGAGAAAACAGTATTAATAGATACCGTATGGGCTCCTCACAGATTTGAATTTATAGAAAATTTAAAGAAAGAGAGCGACTTGAATAAAATTGATTATATTGTCGCAAACCACGGGGAGGTGGATCATTCCGGAGCCCTTGTAGAATTGATGAAGGAGATTCCCGGTAAGCCCATCTACTGTACTGCTAACGCAGTCAAAAGCCTGGAAGGGCAATATGGAAAGCAGGGCTGGGATTTTCATGTTGTAAAAACCGGAGACTCCTTGGACATCGGCAACGGGAAAAAATTAATCTTTGTAGAAATGCGTATGCTGCACTGGCCTGACAGCATGGCAACTTATTTAACAGGGGATAATGTTTTATTCTCCAACGATGCCTTCGGACAACACTACGCCGTGGAGGAATTATTTAACGATAAAGCCGACCAGTGTCTGCTCAACAAAGAAGCTATGAAGTATTACGCGAATATATTAAATCCATTTTCTCCTCTGGTCTCTAAAAAAATAGATGAGATTGTTGGACTGAATATCCCAATTGACATGATTGCTCCAAGCCACGGGGCAATCTGGAGAGAAAATCCACTGCAGATCGTGGAGAAATATGCCGCATGGTCAAAGGCATATCAGGAAGATCAGTTTACCATAATATATGATACAATGTGGCAGGGCACAGAAAAGATTGCCCACTGCATTGCAAAGGAAGTTCAAAACGTAAGCCCGGATACAGTTGTGAAAGTATTCAATTGCTCAAAATCAGATAAAAATGAAATCATGACAGAGGTGTTTAAATCCCGGGCAATTGCCGTAGGCTCACCAACTGTTGGCAACGATATCCTGTCCAATTTGGCCGGGCTGCTTCATTTCTTAAAATCTTTGAAATTCAGGAATAAAAAGGCAGCTGTATTCGGCTGTTACGGATGGAGCGGCGAAGGAAACAAGGTTCTGGCAGAACAATTAAAGGACTCTGGATTCGATGTAGTCGACGAAAATATTAAATCTCTGTGGAACCCCGAAGCCGGGGATTTTGATAAAGCCAATGCACTTGTAAATGCTGTACTTGGATAGCCCGCCTGATGCGGGGGCAGCAGAAAGGAATGTACGGTGGGTGTAAATTATTTGCGGGATACTGGACTGCTTCTTTTATATTGTTTTCTGACCCTGTTTCAGACAGGGTCGGATTTCTTTTACATACTGGCCTTTTTAACAGCAGTAATACTGTGCTGTGCAGATTATTTTCTGGATTTTAAAAAGTTCTTTTTTCTCCCGGTACTGCTGTACTTTACATTGTCGTTACTTTCCCCTTTTTTTCTCTGCTTTTTTCCTGCCGTTTCTTATGTACTGCTCCGCCATAGAAGTTATCCTTCTCTGGCAGCTGGTTTAGGCCTGTTTCTTTACTTCTTCGGCACAAAAGATATCAATTTCTATATTCTTTGTATCGGTCTTCTCGGTCTGCTTATTGCCTGTGTACTTCAAAAGAGTACCAGCTGCTATGAACGCCTGGAAGAGTTATATCGGCGCACCCGAGATGACAGTACTGAATTGAATCTTCTCCTTACAGAAAGAAATCACACTCTTCTGGAAAAACAGGACTATGAAATCTATACCGCCACACTTAAGGAACGAAACCGAATTGCGCGTGAGATTCACGACAACGTGGGGCATCTGCTCTCCCGCTCCATTTTGATAACAGGGGCCCTGCAGGCAGTCAATAAGGACGATACGCTGGACGAATCCCTGAGAACCCTGGATGCCTCATTAAACTCCGCGATGGACAGTATCAGGAGCAGCGTACATGATCTGCACGATGAATCTATAAACTTAGAAGAAGCCGTAAATGGTCTAATCAAGGATTTTATATTCTGCCCTATATCTTTTCATTATGATATGGGACGGGAAATTCCAAAAGAGGTTAAGTACTGCTTTATCAGCATCACAAAAGAAGCACTTGCCAACATTATGAGGCACAGCAACGCAGACTATGTACAGCTTTACATGCGGGAACACCCCGGACTTTACCAGCTTTGTATTGAAGATAACGGGAATGGCACCTACTCTTTAGATTCGGGTATCGGCCTGATTAATATGAAGGAAAGGGTGCACACCTTAAAAGGGAATATACAGATTCTCACAGAAAAGGGCTTCAAAATATTTATCACTATACCAAAAGGAGTTTAAGATATGAAGATTTTAATTGTAGATGATGACTGTCTGGTAACAGGTGCATTAAAGACAATTTTAGAGACCCGGGAGGATTTTTGCATCCCGGCATGTGGAAATGATGGGAAAGAGGCTGTTTCACTATATAGAAAATACAGACCCGATGTCCTGCTTATGGACATCCGCATGAAAGAAATGAACGGCCTTGATGCCTCAGCAGAAATTCTGAAACAATACCCGGATGCCCGGATTCTTCTGCTGACCACATTTTTAGATGATGAATACATTATAAAGGCACTGAGGCTGGGAGCGAAGGGCTATATTCTAAAACAGGATTATCAGAACATTATCCCTGCCATCCTTGCGATATCTTCCGGGCAGACTGTATTTGGAAATGAAATAGTATCTAAACTTCCTTCTCTTCTTCAGAAGAAATCTGGCTTTGACTATGCTTCTCATGATATTAATGAAAGAGAACTGGAGGTCATACAGCTGATTGCAGAAGGACACAGTAATAAGGAAATTGCATCCATCCTTTTTTTGAGTGAGGGGACCGTAAGAAACTATCTGAGTTCTATATTAGATAAACTAAATCTCCGCGACAGAACGCAGGTGGCTGTCTTTTACTACCGTCATAAATAAAAAACAGTAGTTTTCATAAAAGGAGCATAACCTTTCTTTTTTGAAACTACTGTTTTTCGCTATTTTAATGCTTCTTATTCATCGAAAGCTTCTTTCACCTTTCCCATGAATCCTTTTTTCTTTCCCTTTGACTTAGTGCCACTCTCTGAACCATTTTCCGGGTTTAATGAGCCTCCGGTCAGCCTGTCAAATTCACGGAGAGCCTCCTTAGCCTCAGGACTCAGTTTCTCCGGTGTCTGTATAATCAAAGTAACATAGTGGTCACCGCGCACCTGTGAATTTCTCAAGGAAGGAACACCTTTTCCTTTCAGACGTACTTTTGTGTCAGTCTTTGTTCCCGCTTTTACCGTGTACAGCACATCACCGTCCACTGTGGGAATTTTCACATCACCGCCCAGGGCTGCCTGTGCGAATGAAATCGGAACAGTTGAGAAAATATGAACGTCCTGCCTCTGGAAGATAGGATGTCTGGAGACATTCACCTCTACCAACAAATCGCCTCTCGGACCCCCGTTGATACCTGGTTCACCCTTTTCACGGATACGGACACTCTGTCCATTATCAATTCCGGCAGGAATGGATACCTTGATTCGCTTTTTGCTTGACTCATAGCCAGTTCCATAACAGGATGGACATTTTTCTCTAATCACTTTTCCTGAACCGCTGCAGTTCGGACAAGTTTGGACATTCTGCACAGTGCCGAAGAAGGATTGGGATGTGTAAACCACCTGTCCCTTACCACCGCACTTCGGACAGGTCTCAGGAGATGTGCCTGGCTTTGCCCCTGTTCCATTACACGTTTTACAGGGTTCCTTTAAGATAACCTCCAGTTCTTTCTCACATCCGAAGATTGCCTCCTCAAATGTTATTCTGATACTTTTGCGTATATTTGAGCCTTTCATAGGTCCATTGCTTGTATGGCCCCCTCTTCTGCTGCTCCCGCCGAATAAATCGCCAAATATATCGCCAAATATATCACTGAAATCGGCACCGTTAAAATCAAATCCTCCGAAGCCGCCTGCACCGCCGGCGCCTCCTTCAAATGCTGCATGTCCAAACTGGTCATACTGGCGGCGTTTTTCAGGGTCGCTAAGCACTGCATACGCTTCTGATGCCTCTTTGAACTTCTTCTCAGCCTCGACATCTCCCGGATTCATATCCGGATGGTACTTTTTGGCCAACACACGATATGCCTTTTTAAGCGCTGCATCATCAGCATCCCGGCTTACGCCAAGCACCTCGTAATAATCTCTTTTTGACTCTGCCATAACACTCTACCTTTCATTAATAAGTAATAACATAAAAAGTCCTACGAAGCCGTTTTGGCCGGCTTCGTAGAAACATCCCTTCTTAGCAGGGTCTTAAACTTCCTTATAGTCTCCGTCCACTACATCGTCCCCCTGGAAGCCGTCCGGTGCCGGACCACCTTCAGGTCCCGGGCCGCCCTGGCTCTGTGCACCTGCCGCTGCCTGAGCCTGCTCGTACATCTTAGTGAACAATTTATTAGCACTTTCTGTCAATTTCTCTTTTGCTGCCTTAATTTCACCAACCTGAGCTTCTGTTGTCTCTTCAGGAGAAGATTTTGCAAGAAGATCTTTCAAAGCCTGGCAATCTGCTTCTACAGCACTCTTGTCTGCTGCATCCAGCTTATCTCCCACTTCTTTGATAGCTTTCTCGGTCTGGAATACCAGCGCGTCGGCCTCATTTCTTGTATCAATTGCTTCCTTGCGCTTCTTATCCTGAGCTTCAAATTCAGCTGCTTCTTTTACTGCCTTGTCAATGTCACTGTCAGACATATTGGAGCCTGCTGTAATTGTAATATGCTGTTCTTTTCCTGTTCCAAGATCTTTGGCCGATACATTTACAATGCCGTTGGCATCAATGTCAAATGTAACCTCAATCTGTGGGATTCCACGTGGAGCCGGCGGAATTCCATCCAGTCTGAACTGTCCGAGAGACTTGTTGTCCCTTGCAAACTGTCTTTCGCCCTGTACGACATTAATATCAACAGCTGTCTGATTATCTGCTGCTGTGGAAAATACCTGGCTCTTCTTTGTCGGAATTGTCGTATTTCTCTCAATCAGTCTTGTTGCAACACCGCCCATTGTCTCAATGGAGAGTGACAGCGGAGTAACATCCAGAAGAAGAATGTCGCCTGCACCTGTGTCACCTGCCAGCTTACCGCCCTGTACGGATGCACCGAGTGCAACACACTCATCCGGGTTCAGTGATTTACTCGGCTCTTTCCCTGTCAGGCGCTTTACTTCTTCCTGAACTGCAGGGACACGTGTAGAGCCACCTACCAGCAGTACCTGCCCAAGCTCAGATGCATTGATACCTGCGTCTGACAGAGCACGCCTAACCGGTTCTGCTGTCTTTTCAACCAGATCATGGGTCAGTTCATCAAACTTAGCTCTTGTCAAGTTCATATCAAAATGCTTCGGTCCCTCTGATGTTGCTGTGATGAACGGAAGGTTAATGTTTGTTGTTGTCGCTGAAGAAAGTTCTTTTTTGGCTTTCTCTGCAGCTTCCTTTAATCTCTGAAGTGCCATCTTATCTGTAGAAAGATCTACACCTTCTTTTGACTTAAAGTCAGCAAGCATGTAGTCTGTAATCTTCTGGTCAAAGTCATCTCCGCCAAGTCTGTTATTTCCTGCTGTAGATAACACTTCAATGACACCGTCGCCGATTTCAATGATAGATACGTCGAATGTACCGCCGCCCAGGTCATATACCATAATCTTCTGCTCTTTTTCATTATCCAGTCCATATGCAAGAGCTGCTGCAGTAGGCTCGTTAATAATACGCTTTACATCCAATCCTGCAATCTTTCCGGCATCTTTTGTCGCCTGGCGCTGAGCATCATTAAAATATGCAGGTACAGTGATGACTGCTTCTGTTACCTTTTCACCCAGGTACCCCTCTGCATCAGCTTTCATCTTCTGCAGGATCATTGCTGAAATCTCCTGAGGAGAATATTTTTTATCATCGATTGTTACTTTGTGGTCTGTTCCCATCTCTCTCTTGATGGAAGAAATTGTCTTGTCAGCGTTTGTTACTGCCTGACGTTTTGCAGGCTCACCCACCAAACGCTCCCCTGTCTTTGTAAATGCCACTACAGACGGTGTTGTTCTTGCCCCCTCCGTGTTTGCAATAACTGTTGGCTGTCCGCCTTCCATAACAGCTACACAGCTATTTGTTGTACCTAAGTCAATACCAATTATTTTACCCATAATATTTCCTCCTAAAAATTTTTAATTGCGGATAATAACTAATTCGCTACCTTTACCATACTATGTCTCACTACGCCGTCCCGGTAAGTGTAGCCTTTCTGAAATTCTTCCGCTACAATATTCTCACCAAGTTCTTCATCCTCCACATGCATCACCGCATTGTGCAAATCCGGATTAAATTCAGCGCCGACTGCCTCAATCGGCTTTACGCCAATCTCTTCAAATGCAGCCATAAGCTGTTTGTAAATTTTCTCCATGCCCTCTGCAAAAGGATTGGATTCTTCTCCCTCCGGCACAGCATCAAGGCCGCGCTCAAAATTATCGACCACCGGAAGAATCTTTTCTATGATATCTCTCGCACCTATTTCGTACATCTGGGATTTCTCTTTATCGGTACGCTTGCGGAAGTTATCAAACTCTGCTATCTGACGAGTGAGTCTGTCAGTCAGTTCCTCTATCTTCTCGTCCTTTTCATCTTTCTTCGGCTTTCTGCCAAACTTTTTCTTGACGGATTGTTCTTTCTCATCCTTTGACTCCTGCTGTTCCTCTGCGTTTTCACCGGAATCAGCTTCTTTTTCAGGATCCACTGGCCCCTCCGAAGTATTTTCCACGGGAACTTCCGGCTGGTCTGTCGTTTCCTCTGCTGTCTGATCCTGGATTGTCTCTTCTCCGGCTTCGGCAGCTGCTTTAGCCTTTGCCTCTTCCACTGCCTCTTTTATTATATCTTCATTACTCATCTTTTCTCCCACCAGCTATTCACCTTCCTGTTCATTTGATTGCCTATTATATACTGCATCCAACTCACTTTGCAGAGTCTTCAGCGTCTTCATGACATGTTCATAGTCCATACGCTTAGGACCGATGATACCTATGGTGCCTTTCATACCTTCCCCCAGCTCATAGGTCGCAGTTACAACACTACAGTCTTTCATATTCTTCACCGGAGTTTCATCACCGATATATACCTGAATCCCATGACTGTCTTCACTGGCCAGCGTCTCAGTAACAAGAGCTGCCAGCTGCTGCTTCTCTTCAAACGCACTGATAATCTCCTGCGCACTCTGATTGTCACTCAGTTCGGGATATTTAAAAATATTAGTGGCACCGCTTGTATAAATTTCCATGTCCTCATCAACCTGGATAATGTCAGCCACTGCGTCCAGGACATCACCGATCACCCTGCTGTGGATTCCCGCCTGCTCCTTCAGCCTTGCTATCAGGCCTAAATTAATCTGTTCAATAGACATACCATTTAGAGTTGTATTCAGGAGCATGTTCAGCTTCAATAAGTTTTCATTACTTATGGTCTCTCCTACATGAATAATCTTATTCTTAATGACATTGCCGCCCATTACAATCACAGCGACAATCTGCTCCGCGTCCACCTGGGAAAGCTGAATAAACTTCAGTATATTTCTATTATTGAACGGGGCAGACACCATAGTGGCATAATTGGTATTTGCAGCCAGCACCTTTGCTGCCTGCTTTAATACTTTATCCACCTTATCTGTCTTTTCCAGCATGGTGTTCCTCAGTTCCGTGATTTCCTGCTCTTTGTCTTCCATCAGCATATCTACATACAGCCGGTATCCTTTGTCCGAAGGAATCCGCCCTGCTGATGTATGAGGCTGGAAAATATAGCCCAAATCCTCCAGATCCGCCATCTCATTGCGAATTGTCGCTGAACTAAGGTTAAGATCTGTGTATTTTGAAAGAGTTCTGGAGCCTACTGGTTCCCCTGTCTCCAAATAATTCTGGATGATGGCCTTCAATATTGTCAGCTTTCTTTCACTTATATCTGTAGCCATAGAACCCTCCTTCCTGATTCAGCTATTTTATATTTATTAGCACTCTTTTGTTTTGAGTGCTAATACCTTACGTATACTAAGATATCACCGGTATTTATTTTTGTCAACACTGTTTATGCATTTTTTATTAAAAGACGGTACCCTTGGGGTGGAATCGAGCTGATGGCTGAACTGTTACAAAAGTTTCAAGGATCCAGAAACCGGATAAATACCGCATTACTTATGTCCGTCCCTCGTTCTGTAAGATATATTCTGTCCCCTGCACGCACAAGCAGGTTTTCTGATTCCAGCTTCTTTAATTCTTTTCCGTAGACATCTGTTATTGTTTTTCCAAATTGTTTTCTGAATTCTTTCGCCGAAATTCCTTTTGTCTTTCTCAGGCCAAGAAACATGAACTCTTCTATTTCATCAGCAAGGGACAGCTTTTCCATCTCCTCACGGATATCCTTATGTCCTTCTACTCCGGTTATATATTTTTCATAATCCGAAGTGTTGTGATATCTGGTGTGCTCCACAAGAGAGGATGCTCCCAATCCGATACCCAGATATTCCTTACGCTCCCAGTATCCCAAATTGTGGCGGCATACATACCCCTCTTTTGCATAATTTGATATTTCATATCGCTGGTACCCGTATCGGCCCAGCAGCTCATCAGTCGCCTCATAAATGGCCCGCTCTGTCTCTTCATCAGGAAGGGGAAGATACCTGTGTGTACCTTCCCCGCATAGTAAGGAATCCTGAGTCTCTTTCTTGTTTTCCCCACTGCCGCCGTACATCTGATAAAAAGGCGTCCCCTCTTCCACAATCAGACTGTACGCCGAAATATGCTCGGGCTCCAGTTCAGCCACCTTAGTAAGTGTTTCCCTCCAACTTTCTAAAGTCTGTCCCGGTATGGCAGATATCAGATCAATATTGATGTTTTGAAAGCCCTGTGCCCTCACTGCCCTGTAAGAATCCAAAAACTTCCCATAGGTGTGGATTCGTCCCAGCATTCGAAGTTCTTCATCATTCACAGACTGCAGACCAATGCTTAACCGATTAATCCCCGCCTGTCTCCAGAGACAAAGCTTCTCATCAGTCACAGTTCCGGGATTGATTTCTATTGTGATTTCTGCATCTTTTGAAATTTGAAAGCTCTGATGCAAGGCATCGAATATGTGCTGCATCTGCTCCCCTGTTAAAATAGAAGGTGTTCCACCTCCCACAAAAATGGTGGATATTTTGACCCTGTCATAGTAAGTGCTTCCATACCCTCTTATTTCCTTTATCAGAGTCTTCACATACTCCTGCTGTGTTTTTTCATCCGCTGCCCTGGAAAGAAAATCACAGTACGCACATTTCCTCACACAAAAGGGAATGTGCAGATAAATTTCCATCTCTTTAATCATCATCCAACTTCAGTACGCTCATGAAAGCCTTCTGTGGTATTTCCACATTGCCCACCTGGCGCATCCTCTTCTTTCCTTCTTTCTGTTTCTCCAAAAGCTTTCTCTTTCGTGAGATGTCGCCCCCATAACATTTCGCCAGGACATCTTTGCGCATTGCCTTCACCGTCTCGCGGGCAATCACCTTGCTGCCGATTGCTGCCTGAATCGGGATTTCAAACAGCTGTCTTGGAATCTCCTCCTTCAATTTCTCACACATCTTTCTGCCCCGCTCATAGGCGGTGCCGGCGTGTAAAATGAAGGAGAGCGCATCTACTTCTTCTTTATTAATAAGAATATCCAGCTTCACAAGCTCAGATTTTTCATAGCCCAGCATCTCATAATCAAAGGAAGCATACCCTCTGGAGCGGGATTTCAAAGCATCAAAGAAATCGTAGATAATCTCATTGAGGGGCAGATGGTACTTCAGAACCGCACGGTTCTCTTCTATATATTCCATGCCCTGATAAGCGCCCCGGCGCTCCTGGCACAAATCCATGATCGCACCGATATATTCAGAGGTAACCATAATTTCAGCCTTTACAACCGGCTCCTCCATATATTCAATTTCTGAGGGGTCCGGCAGGTTTGTCGGATTCGTCAATTCTATCATTTCCCCATTTGTCTTGTACACCTTATAAATAACGCTGGGGGCTGTGGTCACCAGATCCAGGTTATATTCTCTCTCCAGCCGCTCCTGGACAATCTCCAGATGAAGAAGTCCAAGGAAGCCACATCTGAAGCCAAATCCCAATGCCACGGATGTCTCCGCTTCAAATTGAAGCGCAGCATCATTAAGCTGCAGTTTTTCCAAGGCATCTCTCAAATCCGGATATTTAGCTCCATCTGCAGGGTAAAGCCCACAGTATACCATAGGATTAACCTTTTTGTAACCCGGAAGGGGCTTATCACAGGGCCTCTGTGCATCCGTTATTGTATCGCCCACATGAGTATCTTTTACATTTTTCAGGCTGGCTGTAATATATCCTACCATTCCTGCACTGAGCTCCTCACAGGGTATAAACTGCCCTGCTCCAAAATACCCCACCTCCACAACGTCCGCCGTTGCTTTCGTAGCCATCATCTGAATTCTGCTCCCTTTTCTCACTGTACCTTCCTTTAAACGGCAAAAAACAATGACTCCCTTATAGGAATCATAAACCGAATCAAAAATCAGTGCCTGCAAAGGCGCAGATGCATCTCCGCCCGGAGCAGGTATCTTTTGCACAATCTGTTCCAGCACATCCGCTACATTTAATCCTGTCTTTGCGGAAATCAGAGGGGCATCTTCGGCGTCAATTCCTATGACATCTTCAATTTCCTCTTTTGCTCTGTCGGGGTCTGCACTGGGGAGATCGATTTTATTGATTACAGGCATGACATCCAGGTCATGGTCCAGTGCCAGATATACATTTGCCAGCGTCTGGGCCTCCACACCCTGTGCCGCATCCACCACAAGAATCGCGCCGTCGCACGCGGCAAGGCTCCTGGATACCTCATAATTAAAGTCCACATGCCCCGGAGTATCAATCAGGTTGAAAATATATTCTTCCCCATCCTTTGCCTTATATACAGTACGCACAGTCTGTGCCTTAATCGTAATTCCTCTCTCCCTCTCCAACTCCATATTATCCAGGACCTGTGACTGCATTTCCCGGCTGGTCAAAAGCCCTGTCATTTCAATAATGCGGTCTGCCAAGGTTGATTTTCCATGGTCTATATGTGCAATAATACAAAAATTCCGTATTTTACTCTGATCTATCTCTGACAATTTCTATTCCTCCCATATTTTCATATATAATGATGTAGGGGGCAAAAGGTATTTTGCCCCCTGATACCTACGGATTGCTCCGGCCTTTTGACCCTGGTATCATATATAATGATGAATGTTTTACAATAAAAAGCTCTACGGCAAGTATATCCGTAAGACGGCCCGTCTTTACACTTTCTTCTATCCCAGCACTGTCCTCCATAACATCCCGAAGCTCCCGGGACTGAAAATGTTTTGCCTGTTCCATATATTTTCCTGCCACAAAAGGATGCAGGCCGGCCCTGGTTGCGATTTCTTTTCTTCCATAGCCTTTTTTCAGCAGATCTTTCACCTGATATAATATTCTGTACTGCCGGGTCATCATAAACAGAATACGCATGGGAGGCTCCTTTAAAGCCAGCAGTTCATAATATAGATGAAGGGCACGCTCCTGTTTTTTATCTGCCACTGCATCCACCATGTCAAAAATATGATTGGATATCTGGGTGATGCAGACCGCATCCACATCTTCCGGCATAATGGCATTCTCGTCCAAAGTGTAGCACAGCAGCTTTTCCAGCTCTTTTTGTATGTTTTCCATATCTGTGCCTACTTTATTCAGGAAATACGTGACTGTAGATTCCGAAATCTGCCTATTTTCCCGGCGCACCTGTCCAAGAATCCATTTCTTCAGAGTCCTTTCGTCCTGGAACGGCAGCTCCACAATATGCCCCTTATCCTTCACAGCCTTGTAGATTTTGCTGCGCTTGTCCACTTCCTTCTCAATAAAAATGAAATAAGTGGTGTCCGGCATATTCTTGATATACTCAGCCAAATCAGCTCCTGCACTCTTAAAAAAACCACTGTTCTCAAATACAAGCAGACGGCGGTCGGAGAAAAATGGCAGCGTCTCAGCCAAGTCAATCACTGCCCTGACATCTATGCCTTTCCCTTCAAAATAGGCATAATTCATAGTATCCCCGTCCGGAATCATCGCTTTCGTCAGGCGATCTCTGTATTGTTTCTTCAGATAATTTTCTTCACCGTAGAGAAGATATATCTGCCTGAATTGTCCTGTCTTTAAATCTTCATTCAAACTCTTCATAACGGTTCTATTATATAGGAAAACTCTCTGATTTGTAAAGATAAAACTCAATCTGCAGCTGTGATATGTGACGAAATCTCTACTCTTTTCCCGTCTGTAGTCAGATTTACAGCGCCCGATCTTTGTGTACTGTAGATCTGGCTTTCTACTTCTTTCAGTCGTTTCAGCGTTTCCTCATGGGGATGCCCGTATCTATTGTTTTGTCCCGCTGATATCCATGTGATTTTAGGCATGGTCTGCCTCAGAAATTCTTCTGAGCCGGAATTTTTTGAACCGTGATGCGCTGCTTTTAATATATCATATTTCCTCAGTTCTTTGCTCTTTTCCAAAAGTTTTTCTCCTGCTCCCTCTACATCTCCTGTGAAGAGCATATCAAATTCTTTATATTTCAATTCCAGTACCATAGAGGCAGCGTTCCCTGTTTCTCCACTGTATTCCGGAAATGGCGCCATGCAGGTAAACTTCATTTTCCCTTCCCTTAAAATCTCCCCCTTCTTCATCGTCACTACCCTTGTCCGATACCTGTCTGCCTTCACCGCAAGGGCTTTTAAGACATCATCCTGTACATCTTCCGGAGGCAGCACAAGATTTTTTACATGTATTCCCATGTCTTGGTTTTCCAGCAGCTCTTCTATCCCACACATATGGTCTGCATCGCCGTGAGAGATAAAAACATAATCCAGTGCCGCCACCCCCTGTGATTTTAGAAAAGGCTCTATCCGGTATTTTCCAACAGAAGAAACATCGCTGCTCCCGCCGTCCACAAAATAGTTGATGCCTTCAGGTCCTTTTATGTATAAACCATCTCCCTGCCCCACATCCAGCATAGTCACTTTAAGTTTGCCCGGCCCTCCATAAGTATACTGACACGCCAGTATGAGGACCAGCATTAGCACTGCCGGTACCGTGCCCCCAATAATTTTTCTATATCTGCTATCATTCAAAACAACGGCCTCTTTTGTCTCACTTTCCTGCATGCCTTTGTATCTGCCGATTATAATGCAGAACAAGACCAATACCATATAATAACAAAATACAGAGCTTTTTGGGGGCTGTCCCGTTACAATTCTGCTCCCCGGTGGTCCCAGGCTTATCTGACATGCTTTTTCGTATAAATATAGAATACATTTGCAGCCGAAGAGTAAAAAACTTCCTGCATAACTACTAACAGGTACTGCCATTGAACCTATAATTCCTCCTCCCATTAAAGTAGATGTCAGGGGAATTACAAAAAGATTTAAAAGTACAGAATAAGGTGGAAACTCAAAAAAGAAATAAAGCAGAAGCGGCAGAAGTGTAATATTAACAGCCAGCCCGGAGCAAAACTCTTTCATATATCGCTTTGTCTGCTTTTTTCTATACTTTGTAAGCCTAGATTCTTTTTCGCTTTTATATTTTTTTATTTCTTCCTTTTCTTTAATAAAGCAGAATTCCAGACAAGGAGCCACCACAGTGATTCCTGTAAGCGCACCAAAGGAGAGTAGAAATCCGGCATCAAAAAGATACAGGGGCTGCCACGCCGCAATCACTGCCGCTGACAGTGCAAGACTGGTTGGCATATCATAGTCCCTTCCTGTTATATCAGCCCCTATTCTTATCAGGAACATAATAAATGCCCTGATACTCGACACACCGCATCCGGTCATAAGAGTATATGCCAGGAGAAAACAGATCCCGACTGTTCCCGCAAGCTTAAAGGGCAGCCCTATTTTCCGCAGCAGCCTGTACAGTCCATTTCCTAAAAATGACATGTGAAGACCCGAAATGGCGAGAATATGCCCTATTCCACTCTTTTGATATAAATCCTTTACATCACTGTCCAGATTACCTTTATCTCCCAGCAAAATAGCACCCATGATGTTTCCATAATACTCCCCCATATGCTCTGTCAGGAGATTCTTCCACTGCTTACGGACTCGGGCTAATTTTTCAAAAATCATATTTACTCTGGCATCAAGGATCTGGAGCTCATCTGCCCACACAGAAACGTGGATGCCTTCTTTTCCATAATGAAATTTTTGGTTAAAATTCCCCGGATTTCTGGCATCTTGAAATACCCCTGCTTCCCCCGAGACTTTTATTCTGTTACCGATTCTTGTCTGATTTTTTGTTTCGATAAAAACTAGAATTTTAGATTCATGAAAGACCTGATTATTCAAATAAATTTGACTATTTTTCAGATATAGTGCTTCACACTTCGTCTTTTCTTCCCTGCGGCATACAGTCCCCGCCAAAACCACCCGGGCTTTTCCATCTATCTGCTTTTCCAGCCCGGAGGGTTTCCGGCCAGGTGATAAATCAAGCCCCCCGGTGAGAATTACCTGTATACTCAGAAAAAGAATGGAAGCCGCACATAGAGGCCGTTTTATCATTCTTCCTCCGCTTTTTCCACCCAACTCATATCTTCTTTAAGAGGCTGGGTTAAGTCTATTTTGTCCATGTAGGAGATATTTTTTTCACCGTTTACCATAATCTGCACTTCGTTGGCCGTTGTCCCCTCCACCAGGGAATTAACAATAGAATAAATCGTAATTTCAGGCTTAACATCAACCCCGCCGGTTAGAAATTCATTATCCAGATTCACATAACAAATCCCATCTTTGATCGTGACGCTTAAGAGACTAACTTCCGTATTGATTGTGGCATAACCTGTACCTTTCCTGGGGCCCTTCATCAGCTTTTCTACAATTAGTTTCTCTTTGGATATGTTGCTGCTGTATTTTGCGTCTATATTCTGTGCAATCAGTTTATTTCCTGCTTCGCTCGCAAAATATAAAGTCAGATTTGCTGTCTCATAAGTATTCAGTGAAGAACCTGTATTCTGCACAAAATCGTCTTCATTCAGATACCCTGTCACTTTTCCTGTACTGTCATTGAGATCCGCTCCCTCTACAGTGAGCCATAGGCCGCTGATTCCGTCTATCTGGACAAGAGACTTAACAATCGCTGCCCTTACCAGCTTTTCTTCTAATGGATCTATATTTACGTATTTCCCGTTAAAATCCAGATACAGAATTTCTCCTTCCAGCTTATAACTGTTAATCTTAACTCCCTCGGGAATAGGCGCTGTATAATCAATATCCTCCGTTGGCTTTTTCAGAGCTTTCAGTATACGCCCTATTATTTTTTCTGTACTCTGATTTTTACTGATTTCACTGGTCACCTTCGTCAGCCCCGTCCGGTCAGAATTCAAATAATATATATCAAAACTGTCTCCTTTTTCATTCTTCGGTTTCCCACAGGCAGACAGCAAAAAAAGAATACAGAAAAAAACAGACGCCACTCCTGATATTTTTCTTTTCATATATATTCTGCCTCCTTTAAACAACATGAATCAAAGGAATCCTTACCGTAAATGTGGTTCCTTCCCCTTCAATGCTGTACACCTTAATAGAACCTCTGTGCATGAGCACCGCGTTTCTTGCAATTGCAAGCCCCAGTCCTGTTCCTCCTATTTCACGGGAATGAGACTTGTCCACACGGTAAAACCGTTCAAACACATGAGCCTGATCACTTTCCGGTATCCCTATTCCCGAATCTGCCACTTTCACATAGAAATATTTGTGGTCCGCATTCAAAGAAACATGAACCCAGCCATCATCATAATTATATTTAATTGCATTTTCCACGAGATTGGAAAATGCAAGAGTCAGCTTTACTTCATCAATGTCTGCAGTTACGGGACGAAAACTCTCCAGAACAAGCTCCACATTCTTTGTCTCAGCTATTGGTTTCAGCCGCTTTAAAATCTGTTCCAGCAATTCATTGATATTTACTGACTTAATATTCATATCCTGTGCAGTTTTGTCCATCTTGACAAGTGTCAGAAGATCCGTAATAATATGATTTTCCCGGTCAATCTCTTCTGCAATATCCCCCATAAACTCCTGATATAACTCTATCGGAACATTTTCCTGGGATAAAAGAGAATCTGCCAGTACCTTCATTGACGTCAGGGGTGTCTTCAGTTCATGTGATACATTGGAGACAAATTCCTCTCTGGTTTCATCCAATTGCTTCAGCCGGCCCAACATCTTGTTAAAAGCCTCCGAAAGCTGTCTGGTCTCCGTAAATGTATTTACATGCAGCACTTCATCATCATACCCCTCAGACACATCTGCAATGGATTCTGTGATTTTGTGCAGGGGCTTTACAATCCAGTTAGCCAGGAACAGACTCAACCCCAGCATCAATACAAATACTATTCCCAAAATAGTACTGCCTTTTGTGCGCAATATCTTAATGCTGTCCTCAATCGTGTCCGTGGATACACTGGCCAGCATCACGCCCGATATCTCCTTAGATTCCCCTATAGTAACAGGAGAGGTAACCTCTATGTACCGATTTTTTTTATCATAGTAATTGGTACAGTTTCCCTTCATGCAGCGGACAACATCTTCCGATACCATTGTCTTCCCCTCGTCCAGTCCATAGGTATCTTTTACAACCCCAAGATCCTTATTGATAATCATTACCCGGCCGTTGTATATATTTGTCAATTGAGTTAAATTTGCATTAATCACCTCAGAAGATGTGTCTGCCAGATAATTATAGCTGTTGAGCTGATTGCTTAGAATTGTACATTGATTCTGTATATCTGCAGTCCTCAAAGAAACAGCCCTCGTCTCATAGGCTTTAATAATCCCGCTGTAGGCCGCAAAGCATGGTATCATTGATACCGCGAGAATTAAAAGTATAATACAGAACCGCAGGCTTTTTAGAAACTTTCCATTATATTTAAAATGAAAATTATCCCTGGAAATAATAACCAACTCCCCACTTCGTATGTACATATTTTGGTTCACTCGGATTCTTCTCTATCTTCTCACGCAAACGTCTGATATGTACATCTACTGTTCTTGCATCTCCCGGATAATCATATCCCCACACCAGGTTCAAAAGATTTTCTCTGCTATATACTTTGTTCGGATTCATTGCCAAAAGTTCCAGTACATCAAATTCTTTCGCCGTCAGATTAACCTCCTTCTCGCCGATAAATACTCTGCGGCTTTCACAGTCTATCCGCATGGCTCCCTTCACGATAACCGGGCTGCCTGCCGGTTCCTCACGCTTTGTGGTTCTTCTCATAATGGCTTTAATGCGTGCCTTCACCTCCAGAATATTAAAGGGTTTTGTGATATAGTCATCAGCCCCATATTCCAGACCCAGTATTTTATCCATATCTTCGCTCTTTGCCGTCAGCATAACAACCGGCATGTCTGAAAACTCACGTATCTGCTGGCACACCTGAAATCCGTCCAGCTTGGGAAGCATGACATCCAGAAGTACCAGGTCATATTCGCAGTTTTTAGCATATTCCAATGCCTCCTCACCGTCATATGCACAGTCCACTTCCATGTCGTCCTGCTCAAGGCTGAAACGAATCCCCTTTACTATTAATTTTTCATCGTCCACTACTAAAATTTTCTTTTTACTCATTCTCTTCTTTCCCTTAGCCCCCTTGATACCTGTGCATTTTGTGCTCCCGCAATCCTAAAAACATTCGAAATCCGCCCTGCCCGGGCTTCTTTCTCATGTTTTGCGGGTCCCAAAGTCTTGCTTTTTCATGCAAGCATGAAACGCATGACCTTTTGACCCTGGTATCATATTATGATTTTATCCTTTATTTTATTATATACTCCTTCTTTGATTCCCTCAACCTGCATCAGATCTTCCACAGACTGGAATCCTCCGTTAGATTCCCTGTAAGAAATAATACTGTCTGCCTTCGCATCGCCGATTCCCGGCAGGCTTTTTAGTTCCTCCTTTGAAGCCGTATTAATATTTATCTTTCCCTCTTTTTCGTAATCCGCACCTGTCACTTCCGGCATACTGCCGTCTACAAACCCTTTTTCCAGCTCCTTAGCCGTAGGTATATAAATGCGCTCCCCATCCGTCACCACTCTTGCCTGGTTCAAAGCTTCATCGGCCGCGTCTTCCGTCACGCCGCCCGCTTTTGCAAGAGCTTCATATACCCTGGAATCACTGTCTAATTCATACACTCCTGGTGTATGCACCGCACCACAGACATAAACAAAAACCGAGGAAGGCTTCTCCCCCTGTTTTACAGCGTCCCCTTTCGTCTTATCGGGGGCTTCCTGTGTCGCCTCTGTGCCTTTATCACCGCTTATCCCTAACTCCAACTCTGTAAAATCATCCGCTTTTTCCTTTGTACATCCTGCGGTCAGTACCACTGCGGTAAAAATTACATACAGGAATCTGCAGATTCCCATATTTCTTCTGTCCTTCATAATTCCCTCACAGTCTTCTGGCTGTCTGGAATCCCCTCGCCGGACATTAATATTGTAACGAATATTGGTCTAAATTACAATACATATTTTTACGTTTCTGTTACATTTTTATTACAGGTATCATTTCTCCCACTGAAAAATGGCTATTCCTATCAGTGCAAGTGCCAGCCCTCCCACTTTTCTCCAATCCAGAGGTTGCTTTTCCACGCCAAACAGCCCCATGATTTCAATCACATATGCCACAATCAACTGGGCGATAACAATCAGCAGAGCTGCTTTGGCCGGCCCCAAAGCAGCCATGCTTTTTATGACGGTCCATGTGATTCCTGCGCCAATCACTCCCCCCAGCAGCATATATTTGGGGTCTACTTTTCCGATTGCAGCAATGCTGTCTCTTCCTGCAAAAAACCAAGCCACTGCACACACAAGAAATGCCGTCAGCTGAACCCACGCATTACCAACCCACATTCCTGTTGTTTTCGTTACCTGCGTGTTAAATACCCCCTGTACACTCATAAGCGCACCGGATAACAGCGCAATTAAAAAACCAATCATATCCTCATACCTCCTGCCTTTCCATAGTATGTACTCAATGATTGGTTTTTATCCCCCGGCGCAAGCACTGCTCTAGCAAAGTCCCATCAGAACCTGCTCTAGCTTTTCCACCATCTCATCTATGTGTTTTTCCTCCAAAATAAGTGGCGGCACAAAGCGGATTACATTTCCCTCCGCCTGAATGACCAGCAACCCATTCTCTACAGCCCTTTTATTTATTTCTCCCACAGGAATATTAAACTGCAGTCCCTGCATCAGGCCTTTGCCTTTTCTCTGTACAATGCAAGCCCATTTTTCAGTCATTTCATCCAGACGTTTTGTCAGGTAGGGAGAAATCTCATTCACGTGATCCAGAATATGCTCCTTCTCGAAAATTTCCAGCACCTTTTTCACCGCAGTGCAGGCCAGAGGGTTGCCTCCGTAGGTTGCACCGTGATCCCCCTGCTTTAAGGAATACTCTGCCACTTTCTTTGTCATTGCAAATGCTCCCACCGGTATTCCGTTGCCGATTGCTTTAGCCACAGTGATAATATCCGGCTTCACGCCAAATCCCTGACAGGCAAACATAGACCCGGTGCGCCCCATCCCGCACTGTACTTCATCACAGATCATCAAGATATCCTTCTCATCACAAATCTGCCTGATGCCCTCCATAAACTCCTGGGTGGCAAGGTTAATTCCACCTTCCCCCTGAAGGGGCTCCAGGATAATGGCACAGGTTTTCTCATTGACCAGCGACTTTACATTGTCAAGATTATTGAATTTTGCAAAATGTACACCCGGGACTAGCGGCTCGAACGGCTCTCTGTAGGAATCATGCCCGGTAACAGACACAGCGCCAAAGCTTCTGCCGTGAAATGAATTTTCCATGGCAATAAATTCATATTTTCCAGTCTGCCTTGTATATGCATACCGTCTTGCAGACTTGAGAGCCCCTTCATTTGCCTCACTTCCGCTGTTGGTAAAAAACACTCTGTCCATCCCTGTTATCTTGTTTAGCGCCGCGGCGGCTTCACCGCAGTTTTCGTGATAATACAGGTTGGAAATGTGGTAAATTTTGTCAACCTGTTCTTTTAATGTCTCATTTAGCTCTTTATTATTATACCCCAAACCTGTAACTGCAAAGCCTGCGGCAAAATCAAGATACTCTTTTCCGTCTGTATCATATACATACATCCCATTCCCATGATCCAGGGCAATGGGAAAACGGTTGTACACATGCAGAAGGTTTTCTTCCCCTGCCTGGATTTTGCTATTCACCATGATAATACCTGCTCTCCTCTCCGTGTAAAATTGCGGTGCCGATACCTTTATTCGTAAAGATTTCCAACAGCAGGCAGTGGGCAATCCTGCCGTCCAGTATATGAACCCTTGACACGCCATTTTCAATGGCATCAATGCAGTTCTGCAGTTTGGGCAGCATACCGCCCTCTATATAGCCCTCCGCCATCAGCTTGCGGGCTTCCCTCACACGTAATTCTGAGATTAAAGTAGACGGATCACTGGGATCTTTATAAACCCCTTCAATATCTGTCAGAAAAGCCAATTTTTCCGCCTTTACTGCACGGGCAATGGCACAGGCCGCATCGTCAGCATTGATATTATATGTATTATAATGCTCATCCAGTCCAACAGGGCAGATGATTGGAAGGAAATCCTTTTCCAGCAGGTCATAGATGATGTCTGTATTTACCTGCCTGACCTCGCCTACAAAACCAATATCTTCCCCGTTTGACAGCTTCTTTTCCACCTTTAGCAGGCCGCCGTCCTTGCCGCTGATGCCAATTGCATGCACTCCCAGTTCTTCCACCATCTGAACCAGACTTTTATTTACCTTCCCCAGCACCATCTCTGCCACTTCCATAGTTTCTTCATCTGTCACACGCAGGCCATTGATAAACTGAGGCTCCATGCCTACCTTGCCGACCCATCTGCTGATTTCCTTGCCGCCGCCGTGGACAATAATCGGTTTAAACCCAACCAGCTTTAAGAGGGTAACATCCTCAATAACCTGTTTTTTCAGTTCTTCATCAACCATAGCGCTGCCGCCGTACTTAACAACAATAATTTTACGGTTGAAACGCTGTATATAGGGAAGTGCTTCTATAAGTACCTGGGCTTTGTCCAGATACTGCTGCATATTTTTATCCATGATGCCCTCCTAGCTTCTATAATCTGCGTTGATATCAATATAGCCGTGGGTCAGGTCGCATCCCCACGCAGTTGCGCTTTCTGTGCCTTCTTTAATGTCTGCAATTGCCGCAACCTCCGGCTGTGACAATATTTCAGTTGCCTTTTCTTCACTGTAATTCACAGCCCTGCCATTCTCAATAATTTGAATTTTCCCCGCCTTGCTCTCAAAGGACAAATCCACCTTCTCAGGGTCAAACTGTGCCCCGGAATATCCCATAGCACACAAAATTCGTCCCCAGTTTGCATCGTGCCCTGCAATCGCTGTCTTTGTCAGATTGGAGCACACAATGGATTTTGCAAGGATTTTTGCCTGTCTTTTGGTGGAAGCTCCAATCACTTTTACTTCAAATAATGCAGTGGCACCTTCTCCATCGCCGGCTATTTTTTTTGCAAGGTACTCGTTTACCAGGTGAAGAGCCTCCGCAAATTTCTCGTACTCTTTTGTTTTATATTTAATCTTTTCATTTTCTGCCATTCCATTTGCAAGAAGAAGTACCGTGTCATTTGTTGAAGTATCACCGTCCACCGAAATCATATTATAGGTATCTTCTATATCCTCACTCAGCACCTTCTGCAGTGCTTTTTTGGAAATAACAGCATCTGTAGTAATAAACGAAAGCATGGTGCACATATTAGGATGAATCATCCCTGAGCCTTTTGCCATTCCCCCGATTGTGACGGTTTTGTCCCCCACCTGAATTGAAACGGCAATCTCTTTATGGAAAGTATCCGTAGTCATAATCGCCTTCGCCGCCGATGTCCCATTTTCAAGGGAGGCATTTTTGTTTTCCGCCATTTCCCGAACTCCATTTTTCAGTTTATCTATCGGAAGCTGCATTCCTATGACGCCTGTGGATCCCACAAGAACCCCCTCTGCCTCCACACCCAAGGCTTTTTCCGCCGCTGCGGCAGTCTCTTTACAATAGCCATATCCTTCTTCTCCGGTGCAGGCATTTGCAATGCCGGAATTTATAATAACAGCCTGAGATTTCACACCGCTCTCCACCACGCTTCTGTCCCATTTCACAGGGGCCGCCTTTACTACATTTGTAGTAAAGGTTCCTGCCGTCCTGCACGGCTTTTTACTATATATAAGCGCCATATCTGTTCTGCCCTGATACTTAATCCCGGCAGCCGCCGATGCTGCCTCGAATCCTTTTGCTGCGGTAACTCCGCCTTTGACAATCACCATACCCAATTTCCTTCCTTTCCTGATGTTTTTCTTACATCTACTGTTCATTAAAAGCAGTAATATTTTCTTTATTCAGTACAAAATCATAATAGTTCAAATCCATTCTTTCGGTCCAGCCAATTGTATTCCAGAATGCGTTCCCTACATCATTTTCCGTAAAAGCTATAAGAGACACTTTACTGATTTCTTCCTGGTTTAAAGCTTCCATCGCCTTTACGACCATAGCCTTCCCAATACCCCGTCTCCGGTAACCCTCATCCACACATACATGATACAGACATCCTCTGCGTCCGTCATGCCCGCAAAGAATCCCTCCTACAATCCTGCCGTCCTCCTCAGCCACAACACTGATAGTCGGATTCCTTTTCAGGAACCTTTCGATTCCCTCCCTGGAATCATCAACACTCCGCAGCCCAAACCCCTTAATTTTTTTCCACAAACTATATACACCCTCATAATCCTCAATCGTCATCGTACGAATCATACTTATACTCCTTGCTTATACTCCTTGGTGAGGCCCTTTCGAGCTTAGCGGCATGGTTGTCTCCTTATTTATACTCCTTAGTGATATCCTTATGGGAACATCGGTACGAGTTCAAGGCCTTCCGATTCTTTAAGCCCAAACATCAGGTTCATATTTTGTACTGCCTGCCCCGCCGCGCCTTTTACAAGATTATCTATGGCCCCCATCATAATAATACGCCCGGTTCTCTCATCAATCTTAAAATTAATGTCTGCAAAATTGCTGCCCTCTACCCATTTTGTCTCAGGGCACACATCCTTTTCCAGTACGCGGACAAATTTCTCATCTGTATAGTATTTATCGTAAACTGCTTTTACTTCCTCATAGGTGACCTCTTTTTTTAGTTTTGCATATTCTGTTGCAAGTATGCCTCTGTTCATGGGAATCAGGTGCGGTGTGAAGTTCAGTAAAACCTTCTCCCCTGCTGCCAGGCCCAGCTGCTCTTCTATCTCTGGTGTATGCCTGTGGGTAGTCACTCCGTATGCCTTAATATTTTCATTCACTTCGCAGTAAAGGTTCGGGAGCTTTGCTCCTCTTCCGGCACCTGAGGTCCCTGATTTGGCGTCAATAATCAGTGTACTCATATCTATCATGCCTTCCTTTGCCAGAGGATATGCCGTCAAAATAGAGCAGGTAGTGTAACATCCCGGGTTTGCAACCAACCTTGCTCTTTTTACATCTGCTCTGTTGATTTCGCATAAGCCGTAGACCGCTTCTTCTATAAATTGAGGGCTTTTATGTTCCAGTCCATACCACTTCTCGTATGTAGCCACATCCTTTATACGGAAATCTGCACTCAAATCTATAATCTTTACCTTTGACAAAATTCCTTCATTAACCAAAGAAGCACACAATCCCTGGGGAGTTGCTGTAAATATCACATCGACCTGGTCCGCGAGCTCATCCATGTTATCATCCATACAGACTGCATCCACAATTTGGAACATGTTCTGATATACGTCTGCATATTTCTTATCTATATAACTCCTTGATCCATACCATACAACTTCTACATCCTTATGTACTGTTAAAATCCGTACAAGCTCCCCTCCTGCATACCCAGTTGATCCGATTATTCCTGCTCTGATCATTTATAAAACTTCCTTTCTCACTGTAAACCTACTGCGCATATTATAAATGGCACTTGCATAATTATACATCTATTTTGTATATTATGCAAGTGCCATTTTTGATTTTTTGTAACTGTTCAAAACCAAGCAGATATATTTAAAAATAACCCGTGAAAGCTTGCTTTCTATGGACTATTTTTATTCTCTTATCTGTCCATTTCCAAAAATAATATATTTATATGTTGTCAGAGCCTCCAGCCCCATTGGTCCTCTGGCATGAAGCTTCTGGGTGCTGATCCCGATTTCTGCCCCAAATCCAAATTCAAATCCATCCGTAAACCGCGTTGAGGCATTTACATAAACTGCCGCGGCATCAATCTCATCCTGAAAGCGAAGTGCATTTTTATAATTCTCTGTGATGATTGCTTCGGAATGTCCTGTGTTATACGTATTGATATGCTCCACCGCCGCCTCAAAAGAATCCACAACCCTTATGGAAATGACAGCGTCCAGATACTCCGTCCCCCAATCCTCTTCCTCTGCTGCTGTAATATCTTCACTGAATGTACAGGCCTTTTCGTCTCCTCGTATTTCTACCTGGTGGAGCTTTAAACGATTGACAATCATAGGAATCACCTGACGGGCCACACTCTCATGTATGACAAGAGATTCGCATGCATTACACACACCCATTCTCTGACTCTTGGCATTTTCAATGATATCCACTGCCATATTCAGGTCCGCCCATTCATCCACATATATATGACAATTTCCAGTTCCGGTTTCAATTACCGGCACAGTACTATTCTCAACTACACTGGAAATCAGCCCGGCACCGCCTCTTGGTATCAGTACATCAATATAATTATGCAGCTTCATCATTTCATACACTGTCCCCCTGTCCGTATCCTCTACAAGAAGAATCAGGTCCTGGGACAGCTTTTCCTTGCGCAGACCTTCTTTCACAGCATGTACAATTGCTTTATTGGAATTGATTGCATCACTCCCGCCCCGGAGTATCACCGCATTTCCTGTTTTAAAGCACAGCCCAAATGCATCCGCTGTTACATTCGGTCTTGACTCATATATGACCCCCACTACGCCTATAGGTACTCTTCGTTTTCCTATTCTCAGCCCGTTTGGTCTGTTCTTCATAGAAAGAACTTCTCCCACCGGGTCATCCAAAACAGCTATCTCCTTAAGTCCCTTTGCCATATCCTGAATTCTCTGTTTGGTCAACCGCAAGCGGTCCAGCAGAGCGCTCTTCATCCCGTTTTCTTCTGCAGCCTGTATATCCTTCTCATTTTCCAGTAAAATAGTGTTCGTGTTCTGACACAGTTCTTCTGCGACAGATAACAGCCCCCTGTTTTTTTCCTCTGTCGTAAAAGTCACCGCTTCTCTTGATGCCGCCTTTGCCCGGCTACCTAACGTTTCCATATAACTGACCATGACATCCTCCTATCGTTTGAATTGATGTTTTCATTGTTTCCTGGCCTGCGGATAAAAATAAGGTTCCTATCTTCTTGCCTGCCATTATATCATTAATAGAATAAATGTTTTTTCCATTGGCAATCACCATATCTACGCCTGAAGCGATGGCAATCTTTGCCGCTGCTATTTTCGTTGTCATGCCCCCGGTTCCCATGTCACCGAAGGCTCCTTTTGCCATCTTTTCCAGTTGTCCATCAATACCGGCGACTGTGTGAATAAATCTTGCATTCGGATTCTGCCTTGGGTCATCAGTGTAAAGGCCCTCAATATCAGACATCAGAATCAGCAGGTCTGCATTTACCAGTTCTGCCACATAAGCCGCCAGCGTATCATTATCTCCAAAGTTTCCATATAGCATTTCATCTGCAGATATGGCATCATTTTCGTTCACAATGGGAATCACTTTCATACGGATTAGCTCATCAAAGGTCTGCCTAGCCTTTTTCCTGCACTCGTCGTTTGTAACAGATTCCCTGGTAAGAAGTACCTGTGCAGTCAGCTGTCCGTATTCGTTAAATAATTTTTCATAGGTCATCATAAGCCTTCCCTGACCAACTGCCGCACATGCCTGCTTTGCGGCTATAGTTCCAGGCTTTTGTTCCAGTCCAAGTACATTCCGGCCAATTCCCACTGCTCCGGATGAAACAACAATGACCTCTCTGCCTTTATTCTGAAGATTAGTCAGTATCCTGACAAATTTCTCTAGCTTCTCTAAATTAATATTTCCTGTTTCTTCATGCGTAATCGTAGTTGTCCCTACTTTTATAACAATTCTCTTCTTATTTTCCAGAATCCCTTTTCTTTTCATAGTATGCAGCCTTCTTTCAATTTAATCTCTCTCATCTGCCAAATCGTTCTGTGGGAGGTCTGCACACCCGCGTAAAAAAAAGGATAGAAGTATATTGCCATACTTCCACCCTTTGAAACCTATCCTTATCAAACGTTTGGCACAACGATATCCTCTTTACTGTCAATATTAATTTTTGTACTATGCGCATACCCCAAAGGGACTCGGGACGCACGGCACAAAAATAACACTGTCAGCAAGTGGCAGAGTATGATTAAAATGATTCATGATTTCGAGACTGTTATACTGTGCTCTCATTACTACAACTCCAATCATTCATGTGTGTCTTATAGTTTCTTCCATTTCATTTCATTTTACACATATTTTATAGTTTGTCAAGAAATTTTCGTAACTATTTAGGAGGGCAGAAATGTTCACGAACGGCCCTGTGCAATCGAACTTGCCCTCCTGAACTATTACAATCCGCTCCTGCTTTCTATAAAGCTGCTTTCCGGTATATCTGATAAACATCTTCCTGAGCCAAAGTTTTCACGCATCCAATTGTTCTTTGACCCCAGAAAGTGCACTTTTCTGCCATTTCCCTCATCTGTTCCTCTGTCGGTTTTATCCCCAGCTGCCCCAGGGATATAGGCATATTTACGGAGCGGAAAAATTCTTCCATGGCTTCAATTCCTTTTAAAGCTTTTTCCATATCACTGCCTGTCTCCGACACCCCCAACACTCTCACTGCCAATCTGGCAAAACGCTCTGTTCCTTCAGAAACTACATATCTCGCCCAACTCCCCCACACAGCTGCCAGGCCTGCGCCGTGGGCCACATCAAACATACCGCCAAGTTCATGCTCTATCTGGTGGGTAGCCCAGTCTCCCCCGTCTGTGCCGCATCCGGTCAGGCCGTTATGGGAAAGGCTTCCTGCCCACATTACCTCTGCCCTCGCATTATAGTTCTCAGGGTGATGCAAAAGGATCTTCGCATTTTTCATTACGGTGCAAAGCAGGTGTTCACTTATTCCATCTGTCAGCTCCATATTATCCGCACGGTTTAAGTACCGCTCTATTGTATGCATCATGATATCCACACAGCCGCTCATAGTCTGATATTCCGGCAATGTCATAGTTAATTCCGGATTCATGACGGCAAATCTGGGGCGGGCAAGATCACTGTTGCACCCTCTTTTTATTCCGCCTTCTTCTTTCGTAATAACAGAAGAATTACTCATCTCAGAGCCGGCTGCAGCAATGGTCAGAACTACCCCTATGGGCAGGCACGCCTTTGGGCTCCCTTTTTTCTCATAGAAATCCCACACGTCTCCGGGATTTGTCACCCCATATCCTATTGCTTTTGCAGAGTCAATCACACTTCCGCCGCCGACAGCCAGAATAAAATCGACACCTTCTTTTTTACACAATTCTATCCCCTTGTAGACAAGGGATAGGTGAGGGTTTGGCACAACACCGCCCAATGTAATATATGCAATTCCTGCTTCCTCCAAAGACTTGCATATTCTTTCAAGAAGCCCTGATTTCTTAACACTTCCGCTTCCGTAATGAACCATAACCTTTTTACAGCCATATTCCTGAATTAATGTCCCCGTCTGTAATTCTGTCTTCTTTCCAAAGACCACTTTTGTTGGTGTAAAATACTGAAAATTTTCCATATCATATTCTTCCTTTCTCAATCATTTGAAATGTCTTCTGCAAGTTTCTGTGCATTTACTTCCTCTGTAGCCCAGCTGGTGCAAAAACGCACGGCACTGTGAGATTCGTCTATCCTTTTTTCATAAGAAAATGTATACTTTTCCCGAAGACTGTCCAGCTTATCATCAGGCATGATTGTGAAAATCTGGTTCGTCGTATTTTCAATCAGGAAAGGATATCCGCTCTCCCTGCATGCTTTGCGGATTATATCTGCCATCACATTTGCCCGCTTCCCAAGCTCAAAATAGAGCTCATTCTCCAACAGTGCAAGAAATTGTATGCCGAGCAGTCTTCCCTTCGCCAGCATCCCGCCTTTCTGCTTTATAATATAGCGAAAATCTTCCTGGAGCGCCAGATTTGAAATCACCACAGCTTCACCGAATAAAGCTCCGGCTTTTGTACCGCCAATGTAAAACACATCACACAATTCGGCTATTGTCTTCAAATCCAAATCATTTCCCTTAGCAGCCAGTCCATATCCAAGCCGCGCCCCATCCATAAACAAATACAAACCATTCTTTTTGCAGACTGCAGACAATTCTTCCAGTTCAGCCTTGCTGTAAATTGTCCCCAGCTCTGTGGGATTGGATATGTACACCATCTTAGGCTGTACAGTGTGCTCCATGCTTTCATCCTCCACATGAATGCGATAAACTTCCTCCACCTGCCGGGCCGAAATTTTCCCATTCTCCGAAGGAACTGTCAGCACCTTGTGCCCACAGGCCTCAATGGCACCTGTTTCATGCACATTAATATGTCCCGATTCAGCCGCCAGCACCCCCTGATGGGGCCGCAGCGCAGCGGCAATCACCGTCAGATTAACCTGTGTCCCGCCAACCAGAAAGTGCACTCCCAGCCTGTCATTTCCGCATAGTCCCCGGATAACCCCACGTGCCCGTTCACAATAAATATCTTCTCCATAACCGGACGTCTGCTCCATATTCGTCTCACAGAGCCTGCCCAGCACCTCGGGATGAGCCCCCTCATTATAGTCACAATTAAAATAAATCATAGCCAAACTCCTTATCTCTTAATAATAAAGTTATTATACTACGGATGTAGAAAAAGAAAAAGGGGACTGTCCCTTTTGCGCACCGTTTTCAGAATATTCTGTACTCTTTTTCACATCAATTTTGCATATTAGGTATGGTTATATGCATGTATCCTTAGTTTTTATGTATAAACCCATATTTTTATCTTTTATTATTGCATATTTATAAATTATGGTGTATAGTATGTGGTAGCTTATATAGCTCCATGTAAGGTGAAACGTAACAACATAGAATGAATATATTTAGGAGGCAAATGAAATGGGTAAAGAAAAAGTAGTATTGGCATATTCCGGAGGACTTGACACTACCGCAATCATCCCGTGGTTAAAGGAGAACTTTGACTATGAAGTTATCTGCTGCTGTATCGACTGCGGGCAGGGAGAAGAACTTGACGGACTGGAAGAAAGAGCAAAATTATCAGGTGCTTCTAAATTATACATAGAAAACATCATTGATGAATTCTGCGATGAATATATTGTGCCATGTGTGAAAGCAGGGGCTGTCTATGAAAACAAATACTTACTCGGTACTTCTATGGCACGTCCCGTGATTGCTAAAAAGCTGGTTGAGATTGCACGTAAAGAAGGGGCTGCTGCTATCTGCCATGGTGCAACAGGAAAAGGAAACGACCAGATACGTTTCGAGCTTGGAATCAAAGCGCTGGCACCGGATATCAAAATCATTGCTCCCTGGAGAATGACAGATGTATGGACTATGCAGTCCCGTGAAGATGAAATCGAATACTGCCGCCAGCATGGAATTGACCTTCCTTTTGATGCGAAACACAGCTACAGCCGTGACCGTAACTTATGGCACATCAGCCACGAGGGCCTGGAACTGGAAGACCCGGCAAATGAGCCAAACTATGATGATTTGTTAGTACTGGGCGTTTCTCCCGAAAAAGCACCGGATGAAGGAGAATATGTCACCATGACATTTGAAGCCGGAGTTCCAAAGAGCCTAAATGGAAAAGAAATGAAAGTTTCAGAAATTATCACAGAGCTGAATGCTCTTGGCGGAAAACATGGCATCGGTATTATAGATATTGTAGAAAACCGCGTTGTCGGCATGAAGTCCCGGGGCGTATATGAAACACCGGGCGGAACCATTCTAATGGAAGCTCATGATCAGCTGGAAGAACTGGTTCTGGACCGTGCCACTTATGATGTAAAAAAAGATATGGGCAACAAGTTTGCTCAGATTGTCTACGAAGGAAAATGGTTTACACCACTGCGTGAAGCAATCCAGGCCTTTGTGGACGTTACACAACAATATGTGACCGGTGAAGTAAAATTCAAGCTATATAAAGGAAATATTATTAAAGCAGGAACAACTTCTCCATACTCTTTATACAGCGAATCACTGGCAAGCTTCACCACAGGTGAATTGTATGACCATCATGATGCAGAAGGATTCATTAATCTGTTCGGACTGCCGCTTAAAGTACGTGCTATGAAAATGCAGGAGCTATAAAATTATAATATATTGATACCAGGGTCAAAAGGTCATGCGTTTCATACTTGCATGAAAAAGCATGACTTTGGGACCCGCACATCATATATCTATTTTCATCAATTTTTTTAAGGAGGAGTCTGAGATGTCTAATTATCGTATATTTGCCGGTTTTACATCAGGCGTTAACCCGCCCCCGTATGCTGAGTGTTAAGTACATTCTGGTGTATTGTACGCTTAGTAATATATAAAAGGTAATACATTTTACTTGTACTTAACATTCAAACTTCGATAACTACTGCTAAATTAAACAATACTGAAAAAGAACAGGAGATTGATATGTTTTATATAAGTAATATTTTTAGTACGCCTCCGGCGCAATTTATAACTGACTTGCAAAAAGAAGTATACAAGGTGTTAGGTCAGCTTAAAATACCTTTTGAAAGAGTGGAAACGGACGAAGCAATTTCAATGGAGGACTGTATTCTGATTAATGAAAAGCTGAATATGGAAATGGTGAAAACTTTATTTCTGTGCAATAAAAAGAAGACCTTGTTTTATCTTTTTATTACAACAGGGGAAAAAGCTTTCAATACAAAAAAGTTCTGTGAGGCTTTGGATATTTCCCGGGTATCATTTGCTCCGCAGGAGCTGTTTGAAGAAATTCTGGGAACAAAAATCGGAGCTGCGACTGTCTTTTCCACACTCACTGACTGGGAGAAAACAATACAGGTGATTTTCGACCGAGATGTTGTGGAGAATAAATATTACGGATGCAGTGACGGAACAACAACCGGATACATGAAGGTAAAAACAGATGATATACTTAATGTTTTATTGCCGCACTCAAAGCACACCTATAAAATCATCAATTTATAAAGTACTCCGTAATCAGGAGCTTTAATGTAAAGAAATGCCGCCAAGCATCTGCAGTTCAGTTGCTTGGCGGCATTTTTATTTACGCGGGCCTCGCCAGCTATCCTTCCTCCCGGTCATTTGTCAATTTCAGCTTGTCCAATGTAAAGAACATGAGTCCCATCAGCATTCCCACTACACAGGCGAGAACCATGCCTGAAAGCTGGATACTTCCAAATTTCACAGCAGCCCCGGAAAGCCCTGTGACAAAAATGACCGATGTCATCGCCATATTCCTGGATTTTCCATAATCCACCTGTGCATCCACCAGAATACGGATGCCGGAGGTCCCGATCATTCCGTATAGGAGGAACGAAATTCCGCCGATTACCGGTCCGGGAATGGTATTAATCAATGTGGTCATCTTCCCGATAAAGGAACAGATGACAGAAAGCACAGCCGCCCCTCCGATAACATAGACACTGTACACCTTGGTCATTGCCATAACACCTATATTCTCACCGTATGTTGTTGTTGGGACAGAACCTACAAGACCAGAAAGAATGGTTGATATGTAATCTCCCAACAAAGACCTGTGAAGTCCCGGATCCTTAATTAAGTCTCTTCCTACAATTTTACTTGTCACAATCTGATGACCAATGTGTTCTGATGTGACAACCAAAATAACCGGGAGAATAATAACGATTGCCTCCCATTTAAACTTTGGTGCCGTAAAATTAGGCAAGGAAAACCATGCTGCGTTGCTGACCTCGCTAAAATCTACTATACCGCAGATGAGTGATGCCACATATCCTGCAATAATTGCAATCAAAATTGGGATAACCGATAAAAACTTGCGGAACAAAACAGATCCAAGCACTGCAGTCAACAGTGTTACCAAAAAGACAATGACATTTTTCAAATCTATCACTTCATCCTTCAAGCCTGCATTGGACGCTGCCGTCCCTGCAAGCTCAAGTCCAATCAGTGCGACAACCGGCCCCATAGCGGCCGGCGGAAGTACAATATCAATCCATTCTGAGCCGAATTTATAAATAATCAGTGCCAGAATACACCCGGCGATTCCAACCGCGATAAATCCTCCCAGGGCATAATTATAGCCCCATTTGCTGATAACAATTCCTGCCGGTGCCAGGAATGCAAAACTGGAGCCAAGGTATGCCGGTGCTTTTCCCTTTGTTATGAAAATAAATATTAAAGTTCCGATTCCATTCATAAGCAATACAATTGCCGGATTAATTCCAAATACAAAAGGAACCAGAACCGATGCTCCGAACATTGCGAACATATGCTGGATACTCAAAGGCACCAGCAGCTTAAATGGTACTTTCTCTTCCACCTGTATGATTTTCTTACTCTCCATATAACCCTCCGTCTCTCTTGTTTCTTAAAATTTTTTATCTTGCCTATTATAGCACCAACCCTACCCCGGCGCAATAACTTAAAAATCAAAGATAACAAAGAACGACCGTCACCTTTTATTTATCTCACCCTGAACTCTTTTCAGATTAATGTGATTATACAATTTCTCTTTTTCCAACACAATGAAAACCCTTAAAATTAGAACAATGCATACTCAATCAGGGATTCTCTCAGTTCAATCAACCGGATTTTTGCCGTTGTATCCTGCTCTTTTGCCGCAGTTTCAAGATGCTCCTGAATTTTGTTTAAAGAAAAATTTATATTGATCTCCGCATTTTTGTAAATAGTCTGTTCTGTCTCTTTTATATAGCGGTATATCTCTTCCATAGGCTTATACAGGGCTTCTGTCTTCCTTGTTTTATCAACTTGTACAGTTATAATATTCGCAGAGCCTGTAAGAGGATATTCGGTCACCTTAGGAAATACCTTCTTAAAACTTTGCTCTAAAGTAGGGTTCTCAACAGAATAACATAGAATAAGCCCGCCGTTTTTAACGAGTCTTTTTGCCTCGGACACAATCTCATAAGGGTTTTCATAGCTTACGATTCCGTTGATTACAATAATATCAAAGCTGCTTTCCTGTAAATTCGTATCGTGATAATCCGCTGCCAGAAAGGAAAGTCTCGGCGGCTCTTCCACAAGGACGATGCGGTTAAGCCACTGGTTTCCGCTTTCATTTCCAATGGAATCACTGACGCAGCACAACAAAGAATCTGGATGGAATTTTCCTAAAAGTGAAGCCAGATGATAGGTGGTCACTCCTGTAACTGTTCCAATTTCCAAAGCTTTCACAGGAAGTGGAGTTTTTACCAGATGAGAGGATACCAGAACATCCAACAAAAGATTCGATAAAGCAAACGCTTCTTCACCCGTACCAGCGCTGAGAGGTTTATTTACTTCCACCAGCTTTGAAATTAGCAAAGGCACATTCAAACCATTTCCCAGACTGTGCAAAGGAATCCGGCTTTTATTAGACAAAAAATCTGAACAGTTTAAAAGGCTTGTACTTTTAACTCCGTCGGTGTAGATAAAAGTATTATTTTCAAATTTGACTGTTCCCATTTATTCTCTCCCTCCAAAAAGCATATAATTAAGTTTAGTTGTTATTTTTTCCATATCCAGACACTTTTTAGCATATTGATAAGCGTGTTCGGAAAGATAGGGAAGATTTTTGTCTTTGCATAATGAAAGCAAGACGTTAGCAAATCCCCTGATATCATCTATTTCTGAAAATGTTCCGCACTTTCCCCCATCAATGGCCTGCTCATAGGCATCAAACTTTGTTACTGCAGTAGCACAGCCAGCAATTAAAGCTTCTGCGATTACATTGGGTGTCCCTCCCTCTAACTTGGAGGGCAGAGCAAAAATTTTGGCCTTCCTGTATTGTTCCGCCAGCTTGTCCCGTTCTACAATTGGCCCGGTGAACAAAACTCTTTTTTTTAATTTAGGAAAGGTTTTGAAATACCTTTCAATGAAGCTTCTGAACTTTTCATCTACATTTCCCACCAGCTTTAAATTCCAGCTTGGTATTTCCCCTGCTATGATAGCAAAAGCCCGCATCAATATCTCTGTAGCTTTTTGAGTTGTGCCCAGCCGGGATACCGTCAAAATGACATTTTCCTTTTCTTCAAATTCGGGCACAGAGAAGTCAGGGCCGAAGTTATAATAACCATTGGGAATATGTTCAATGATCCATGGCCATTTTTCATTCAAATGCCGCTGCATAGCCCGGCAGGAGGTAGCAATGACGTCACAGTCATCCATAAATTGTGTGAAATTCGGATTGTTCCATATGATCCGGTCCATCCAGTGGCTGTTTGCGTCCAGTCCGACATAGATTCTTCCTTTTGGATTTGTCTGCTTATATAAACGGGCAGGAACAAAATTGGAAGTATAGCATCCTCTAAGGATTAGACAGTCGATTTGATTTGCATTTTCAAGTATGTAGTTTGCACGCGCTTCTTCGCTTTCATCAGGTAGAAATTCCATTTTCAGCCCTTTGACATATTTTCGCAGGTAAGGATAATCATCCTCACGCTTATATCCGACCATGCTGACATCGTGGCCGTGATTTTTATGCAGAAGCCATGGAATCAAACCACAGTCCTTAATTAGCTCTACATTACTCCAACCAGGGTTGGAACCAGGCAGTGTCACAATGCGTTTTGGCATGATTGAAATACAATTTTCATCCTTCTGAACCTGTTTCATAATATTCGTCCCCTTTCCAGCTCTCGCTTCCTGCTGCTCTTAGTGTTTGATTTAAATCTTGTTTTATCTGTGTAGTGCTCACCTCTGGTGTCCTGGGAAAATAAACGACTTCAACACCTTCGTCTTGCAAAAAGTCAAATTTTTCTTTCCAGTCATCTCCCATAACAAATGTATCTACATGATATTCATGCAGATCCGTTCTTTTCTGCTCCCAACAGGTTTCCGGTATAACAAGATCTACATAGCGTATAGCTTCAAGTAAACGCTTTCTCTGCCCATAATTGAAATAACATTTTTTATGCTTTTCTTTCCAATTAAATTCGTCAGTGGATAAGGCGACGATAAGATAGTCTCCCAGCTCCTTTGCACGACGCAAAATATTTATATGCCCATAATGCAGTAAATCAAAAGTGCCGTATGTTATAACTCGTTTCATATCCATATTCCTCTTTTCAGGCATTAACAATACTATCCCATATCTGTTTTCCTATTAATCCAGCTTTTTCCCTATGCCCGTCTATACTGCTGCGTTTTACAGCGTCCAGGAAAAAGCTCAATGAGTTGCTATCAGCCTCTATATATTGATTCTTTGACTTATCCCAACAATTCTTCCAATAAAAATCTTTCCTGGAAATGGGATCATCCTGATCCTCATAAATAGTATAGCTATTAGACGGCTTTCCCTGCAGCAAATCTATTTCCAGCAATCTCCGCTGTTCAGAATAATACAGATATAGCTTATTTTCCGTAATCCTGCTAAAAGAACACCAACAGGATTCCATCGTATCATTCGTATGCAAAATCCGGGCTTGCAGAGTTTCTTGATTTATCACAACTGCGTCTTTTGCAGAATATGGCACTGCATAGATTCGTTTATCAAAATACAGCAGGCCCGAGAAAGATAAATAACCACTTGAACCAATATCTTGAGGCAGATCTATTATTTCACATTTCTGGCTGACAGGATCCCATCTCATAACAGTTCCATCCGAAGTAGCCAGCCAACAATTTTTTTCATCTGAGCAGATTGCACTATAAGAGGTATCACTGCTCCCGACTGTTATCAAGGTTTCCGCTTGAGTAAGCAGGTTGAATTTTACTAATTGGTTTGCTGTTTTGCTTGCAAGAAATAAATTCTCTCCTATTAAACCGCAGCCATGTCCAAAAAGCTCCTCTCCTTTTTTCACATGGTTTTTCAGCTTATTCAGCCAATTGCCGTAATAGTCAACCGTGTTATCCTCACAGTCAAACCGTACAATCGCCGGATATGTACCTGGGAGCAGATAAACATATTTTCCATTTTGTAATGTTGTACCAAACAGTTTTGAACTTTCACCCTTTACATTCTCAATATCTATATATGAAAATTCATTTTTTTCTGAATGATACAGCAAAATTTTTGAACCTGATGACGGAGCAAATAAATACTCATGGGGGCCATATTTACAAACAGCTCCATATTGGTGTTGTTTAAAAATGTCCTCTGACGCATATCCTTTAAATTTCTTAGTAATTCCATTTTTAAAATCATACAAACAGATCATGTCGCAGTCACCTGTGGGGAATATCAGCTTTTCCTTTTCAATCACAGCATCCTCAAAAGAGAGCTTAAAGCTTTTGTCTTTCATATTTACATTGGGGTCTTGTATGAGCGCAGGCTTTCTTGTGATACCGTAGAGCGGAACTGCTGAAGCATTTGTGTCTCCATAATATCCATCGCTCAACAAAACTGCTCTGTTCATATCCGCTGTATCATCATAAATTCCCCAATCACTTCTCCGATAATCATCCACTAATTCCTGATACCTTTTTAGCAGCTCAGGATGCATGGATTCAACGGTTGCTTCCAAGAGAGGGTGGGGACGCCACAGTAATACCACATCATCCCTGTTTTCTTCAAATATTTCCAGGACATCCCTTATCTTATCCAACATCTTATCTCTATAGTATAAAAACGGACCAATACTGATATTATAAAAGATAATCTTCTTCCAACTTCCATCCGGTTTTCGAATCTTCTTCATCCACCCGTCCGGAACTATCAGATCTTCTTTTTTGGAATTCAACACTTTGTCTGCCTTGGGTGAGCCAAGACCGGATATCTTTTTTGTCCAATATCCCCTGGTGTCTGCTCCTGCCGCTTTAGTCACAACATCAATATAAATCTGACGTAAATCCTCTGACTGTACAACTACCTTATCTGCATTTATCACACCCGGCGCTGTACAGAAGTGTTTCATTTTTTCGATTTCCTGCCGATCATCCGGTGAAATTTCATCTAAAATAAAATATGGAATGTAAACAAGATTATCCGTAAATCTTTTTAAATTTTTTGAGTAGAAAAAAGGGTGAACACTAGTAACATAATTAAAATTATCATAAGGATTATGAATAAATATGACGTCCGGTCTGCGTTCAGCAAAATCATAGTCCTCATGCCGGGTAACAGGCACATAATCAGGAAATAGATTTCCTTCCCAATGTTCCTTATTCAAACTCCCGTCTTTATTTCTATCGTAATAAGGAATGGGGATTACGTAGACATTACAGCAGGGATCTTCATCTGCCGCCTTCCATACACTCTCCAGAGAATCCCACATAGAGGCATTATATGGGAGAAACACAA
>ENA-UOOM01000550-UOOM01000550.1-fermentation-metagenome-genome-assembly--contig:-NODE-550-length-42113-cov-4.711922_pt1 | contig 42113 bp, 34 predicted proteins | sample MGYA00245781_ERZ724031 | MGnify/ENA primary metagenome ERZ724031 (study PRJEB28704, sample SAMN03018317) | fermentation metagenome | biome: anthropogenic terrestrial biome; feature: soil; material... | reverse complement strand
CTGTTCTGGAATTTGCTGCATAACTTAGTTCCAATCGAGTCGTTCTACTCTGGAAATTACTTTTTCAATTCACCGGTGGATAAATGATTCCAACATTATTTGACAAAGTGTTTCAGAATGCTATAATTAAGGTATTTGAAAAGATGTAAACGCTTACATAAAAACGTCTTTTAGCCATTTCGCTTATTATTCGATAATGCATAATAAACAGTCTGATAGGAGGACACCTTATGAACAAAGTAAAAGTAGGCATTATGGGAATCGGCAATATGGGGTCCAGTCATGCGTTGTATATAAAGCATGGGGATATTCACAATGCAGAAGTCACAGCTGTTTGTGATACAAATCCGGATCGCCTGAAGTGGGCAAAAGAAAACCTGGGGGAAGACATCCAAATCTTTGATAATGAAGCTGCGTTTTTCGCTTCCAAGGTTATGGATGCAGTTATGGTTGCTACTCCTCACTACTCGCACCCACCTCTGGCTATTGAAGCCCTGCAAAAAGGTTATCATACTCTTATTGAAAAGCCGGCCGGTGTTTATACACATCAGGTAAGGGAAATGAACGAGGCTGCACAGAAGAGTGATAAAGTGTTCGGGATTATGTTCAACCAACGCACGAACCCCTTGTACCAAAAGGTTCGAGATTTGGTTCGATCTGGTGAGCTGGGCGATATAAAGAGAACCATTTGGATTATAACAAACTGGTACCGTTCCCAGAGTTATTATGATTCCGGCGGTTGGAGAGCCACCTGGGCAGGAGAAGGCGGGGGAGTTCTTCTCAATCAAGACCCTCATCAGTTGGATCTATGGCAATGGATGTGTGGAATGCCAAATAGAGTACGTGCTTTCATGTCATTTGGCAAATACCATGATATAGAAGTAGAAGATGATGTTACCGCTTATGTAGAGTATGAAAATGGAGCTACCGGGCTGTTTGTTACTTCTACAGGTGAAGCGCCCGGCACCAATCGTTTTGAAATATCTGCCGATCGAGGTAAACTGGTTATTGAAAATGACAAGCTTACATTTTGGAGGTTGAGAGTTCCTGAACGTCAATTCAATGCAGAACATACAGGTGGCTTTGGTTCACCAGAATGCTGGAAATGTGATATACCTATCCGGGGAGAAGAGACAGCTCACAGAGGTATCACTGAAAATTGGATACAGGCAATCTTAAAAGGAACTCCACTGTTGGCACCCGGTGTCGAAGGGATCAACGGTTTGCAGCTTTCCAATGCCATGCATCTATCTGCATGGACCGATTCCTGGGTAAACATTCCGGTGGATGAGGAATTGTTTTATGAAAAGCTCCAGGAAAGGATAGCAAATTCAACCTATAAGAAATATACAGGGAGCAAAACCTTGGAAGTAAAAGGAACATTTTAAAAGAAAGGGTGTTTTATATGAATTATCCAAAAATAGCAGCACAAATGTATACCATCAGAGAGTTTACTAAAACCCCTGAAGAGATTCATGAGAGCCTGAAGAAAATCAAAGAGATAGGCTATGATGCTGTTCAGGTTTCTGGAATTGGACCTATTGAGCATCAAGCATTAAAGGATATGGCAGATGAAGTTGGTCTTACCATATGTGCCACTCATATCAGCTTTGATAAACTTAGGGATGAGCCTGAAAATGTAATTGCCCAGCATAAGCTCTGGGATTGCAAGTATGTTGGTGTAGGCAGCATGCCTACAGAGTTTAGAACAAGCAAAGAAGGCTTTGTATCCTTTGCAAAAGAAGCCTCCAAATCTGCCCGAATTTTAAAAGACAATGGTCTGCAGTTTATTTATCACAATCATAGCTTTGAATACCAAAGATTTGGTGATGTCATAGGAATGGAAATCGTATTACAAGAAAGTGACCCGGAAGTATTTCAGTTCGAAATAGATACTTACTGGGTGCAACACGGTGGTGCTGACCCCATTCAATGGATTAACAAGGTCAAAGGTCTCATGGACGTAGTTCATTTTAAAGACATGGCTTTGGATGCCAGCGAAGGACCGACACAGATAATGGCAGAAGTAGGCGAAGGAAATCTTAACTGGAAGGGAATCATAGAAGCCTGCGCCAATAATGGTGTCAAATGGGCAGCGATTGAGCAGGATATTTGCCAGCGAGATCCCTTTGAAAGCCTGGCAATAAGCAGACAGAATCTTAAAAAGATGGGTCTGTAATATCAAAGTTCTATAATATCAATAGAATGAAATTAAAATAATAGCTATAGGAAACAACAAGCAAGATAATATTAAGATACACAGAAGCAGTGGGGTGAAACTCATTGCTTTTTTTCATCATCCTTTTTTCCACTCATGAAGGCAAGGATCTTTAATTTGGCCTCATGTTATATTGCATGAGGTCTTTCCCTTTTGCCCCACACATTTTGTTTTAAATCCAGGTTAATTTCGAGAAAGAAGTGACAGTCCTTCCGACTAGATATATAATCTATGTAAAGAATTATTTTTGTTAATGATTACAAGCGTGTACTGCCCTGTCAAACGGGAGTCATGTTTTATGTGAAAAGCCCATTAGTGCAACACCGGAAGAAGCATATAAGATGATTGAAATGCAAAAATCCACAGGCTTGCTGGCGGGAGTGGGGTATCAATGGTCTTTCAGTAAAGCAGTACGCCAACTAAAGAAAGATATTCAGTCAGGTGTATTAGGTAAACCTTATCTCATACTCTTTGCATAGATGCCATGCAGAAATCCGTACCGGAGATACCTGATTTTCCGGACAACCTGCGTCGTTACGACGAAGAAAAGGAAGTTGTTTGGATAGAAGGCTTATTTGAGCTTATGGACAAATGTTATGAAGAAGGCATTTTACTCTCTGAGACTGATACTGAATGGGCAGTAAAATTCAACAAACAAAGATAATTATAAAAGGATAAAGTAATCCGGAACAATCTATATTTTACATGAAATGGAGTGAAACATTTTGGAACAAATTGAAGGTTTTTCACAATTGCCAATGAATGAGCTGTTCCGCGAGGAAGGCTTTGCGTGCAAATGCGGAAAGCATCATCATGCGGATGTAAAGGAGGTAATCATTGGGCAGGGTGTGATTAAGCAGCTGCCGGACATGATTAAAAAATATGGTGGGAAAAAGCCGTTTCTTCTGGCAGATCGCAATACCTGGCAAGCTGCAGGAAAAAGAGCAGTGTCTTTATTGAAAGAGCATGGCATGGAGTTTACAAGCTATGTTTATCCACAGGAACACCTGAAGCCTGATGAATTTGCTGTAGGGCAGGCTACCATGAACTTTGACCGAAGTTGTGACTTTATCGTTGCAATCGGTTCCGGTACAATAAATGATATTACTAAAATTTTGGCAAGAGCAACTGACTTCCCTTACATAATTGCAGCTACTGCACCCTCAATGGATGGGTTTGCATCCAATACTTCCTCCATGATTTCCAATGGAGTAAAGGTTTCATTTTATACTACATATCCAGTTGCTATTCTAGCCGATTTGGATGTGGTATGCCAGGCACCGGAAAAACTGATCCAGGCTGGCATGGGAGATATTGTGGCAAAGTATGTAAGCATATGCGAATGGAGGATTTCTCATCTGATTAATGATGAATATTATTGTGAAGAAGTGGCTTCTCTTGTACGGCGTTCACTGACTAAATGCGTAGAATCAGCTGATGGATTGACCATAAGGGATCCGAAAGCCATTGAAAGTGTCCTGGAAGGATTGATTCTATCCGGAATTGCTATGGGGTTTGCAGATATTTCCCGTCCGGCATCCGGAGTGGAGCATTCCTTCTCACACATATGGGATATGCGTTCTCTGGAATTTCAAACCAATAGTGATCTGCATGGTATCCAGGTTGGAATTGGTACGGTGTTGGCACTGAAGATTTACGAGCAAGTTCGGACCATAAGGCCGGACAAAGCAAAGGCTTTGGATTATGCAGCTTGTTTTGATATGGGGCAGTATGATGAATTTCTACTGGATTTTCTAGGTTCTAGCGCTAAGGATTTAATACTGCTAGAAAAAAAGGAAGGTAAATATGACAAGGCAGAGCATGAGAAGAGACTGGAGATTATTATAAAGCACTGGCATGAAATTCCAAGCATTATTGATGAGGAACTTCCCTCTGTTGCTGCTATGGAAAATCTTTTGTCAGGTTTGGGTGCACCAGTGGATCCAAGTGCTCTGGGCTTTTCCGAAGATGAAGTCCGGAAGACTCTCGTAGTTACCAAGGATATACGAGACAAATATATTGCTAGCCGGCTTTTGTGGGATCTTGGAGAGCTGGATGAAATTAGTCTCTAAGCTTTGTATAACGCAAATTTGCCCATAATTCATATTCGGATTGGAGGACGCGATGTGAAAAAAATCATTCTGGCTTTGGACCAGGGAACAACCAGCTGCAGGGCCATTTTATTTGACCATAGTGGAAATATGTTGGGAGAAGCTTCAGCTCAGGAATTCCGGCAGATCTATCCCAAACCCGGCTGGGTAGAGCATGATCCGGAAGAAATTTGGCAATGTCAGCTGCAGGTTATTCGTAATGTTCTTAAGGCAAACAACAAAACAGCTGGTGAAATTGCAGCTATAGGGATAACGAACCAAAGAGAGACCATAGTACTATGGGATCGATTAACCGGAAAACCCGTTGATAACGCAATAGTATGGCAATGCAGGCGGACAGCCCGCATTTGTGAGGATTTAAAGGCCATGGGGCTGGAGGAAACCATACGTAAAAAGACAGGACTCGTTATTGATGCTTATTTTTCCGGTACAAAAATCAAATGGCTGCTGGATAAGCATCCCGGCTTGAGAGAAAGAGCTGAAAGGGGAGAAATCCTGGCAGGAACCATGGATAGCTGGTTGATATGGAAGCTGACCGGAGGGGCTGGTCATTTTACAGATTACAGCAATGCTTCCCGCACCATGATTTATAATATACATGAATTATGCTGGGACGAAGAGTTATTGAGAATTTTAGACATACCCTTGGCCTTGCTGCCTGAAGTGAAACCCTCAAGCGCTTATTTCGGCGCGAGTTCGCCTGAATTATTCGGGGAAGCCATACCCATTACCGGTGCAGCCGGTGATCAACAGTCTGCCTTATTTGGTCAAGCTTGCTTTGATAAAGGTTCAGTAAAAAACACTTATGGAACCGGATGCTTTTTATTAATGAATACAGGCGAACAGGGAATTTTGTCACCTCACAAGCTGTTAACCACCATAGCATGGGGAATTGGCGGCAAGGTAGAATATGCATTGGAAGGCAGTGTATTTGTTGCGGGGGCAGCAGTACAATGGCTGAGAGATGAAATGGGATTGATTAAGACGGCAGCTGAAAGTGAAGAGCTCGCCGGGTCTGTACCTGATACCCAGGGAGTATTGATGGTTCCAGCCTTTGTTGGGCTGGGAGCTCCTTATTGGGATATGTATGCAAGAGGTTCAATTTTTGGCATTACGCGAGGGGTTAATCGCAAGCATATAGTGCGTGCTGTATTGGAATCCATTGCCTACCAAACCCGTGATGTCCTAAGTGTTATGGAAGAAGATTCGGGTATTTCAATTTCCAGACTGAAGGTAGATGGCGGAGCTTCAGCCAATAAATTTCTAATGCAGTTTCAATCGGACATACTGGGAGTTGAAGTGGCACAACCTGCCAATTTGGAGACTACAGCTCTTGGAGCAGCCTTCCTTGCTGGTTTGGAGCTTGGTGTTTGGAAGGATAAGCAGGAAATAAGCGATATTTGGCATATGGGCAGGAAGTTTACTCCTATCATGGCAAAGGAGGAAAGAAACTCCTTGTACATGCAATGGAAAAAGGCAGTGAACAGCTGCCAAAGCTTCTAAAAAACATCAGAACAGTTCTTATTCCACCTGATCCAGGTTTTTAATAAGTATATTGCCCTTGATCATAGCCAGATTGATTTTTTTTTCGTTTATCACATATTGAAAGTCATTTAAAGCCGCTTCAATTTTGCTATTCAGCGTTTGATCCGGCTTTTTCATTTTAGTTTTGGCATCCTGCCAGGATTCTTTCATCTGATCCAGTAACGGCTTGGTTTCCATCCATTTTTCCTGTTGTCCGTACTGGATAATTTGGCGGGTAAGCCCTCTTAACTCTGTTATTTCCGGAGGCTGGTTATGGGCGTACAGCTTTAGAAAATCAGAAAAATAGGAATACAGACTGTTGGCAGCTGTAAGTGTTTTTTCCTCATTTCGTGCCATGATTTGTTCTGTTAAACTAATTAACTGCTTTTCAAAGTCATATATGGTTTCATTCATGGCACCATCAGCCCTGGCAGAGGGTTCATAATTGTTCCATTCTTCATGGAGTGTTTCTACAGTAGATTCCAGACTATTCCAATCAGGTTCAGGCATGGGCTTGGGTGTTGGTTCCGGCTGTTGTGAAGGTAAATTTTGCTGCCCGCTCTGTTGCTGACCTTGCTGTTGCTCTTGATTAAGCGGCTGTCCTTCTTGTTTCTGACCTTGCTCCGGATCTTGTTCCTGACCCATCTGTTGTCCTTGATTCTGTTCTTGTTCCGGTTTGCTCTCTTTTGATGGGTGCTTTTCTTCTCTCAGCTGCTGTGCACGCTTTTGCTGGACATCCTGAATTCCTGTTATAATGTTATCGGTTTGTTCTTCCATCTGAGTTAAGGATTTAGGAGGATTTTTCTTTTTATCACTTTTATCCTCCTTGGGTGCAGGGGGATGCAGAAGACCGCAACTTGTTATTGCTATAAGTATTAGAAAACAAAAGAGAACGCTTAAGCTTCTCTTTGCGTACTTTTTGAGCATTCTATCACCTCTGTTTTAGTATCTCCAATCGTTACTCTTTTATTGAAAAATTTCCAACATCAATAATTATGGCAAACCTAATCCAGCAATTATGATAAATTTCCTGAGTAAATTTTGTATATTTTCTTAAAAAGATTTTATTCTCAAAGCACTGTCCCTTGTGCTATAGTTAGTAATATGTTTAACGTTTGTAAAATTGTCTAACTAAGATGGGAGCAGGGTGCCTACATGCAAAGGCAGACAAAAGCCTTAAATAATATCCCTTTGATTGATAAGATCGTTTATGGTTCGGGAAACCTTAGCTTTGGTGTTGTTATCCAAATTATTTCGACCTATATGGTTTTTTATTCAACTGTTATATTAGGTTTATCTGGAAGCATAATTGGCTTGGCAGTCGGTATCAGTGTAATATGGGATGCAGTCAGCGATCCGATTATGGGACATATCTCCGATCACACTCATTTAAAAAGATTCGGTAGACGCCACTTTTACATTCTTGTCGGCGCTGTCTCCATAGCTTTTTTAAATTTTTTTTTGTGGAACATTCCTTCTGCTTTTCCTGCTGTGTGGAAAACCGTTTTAATTACAAGTCTTCTCTTACTTGTGAAAACATGCACCACTATCTACTCGGTACCACATACTGCTCTTGGCGCAGAGTTGACAGATGACTATAATGAAAGAAGTTCCATCCAGGGAATTCGTACCATATTCTTTATACTGGGACTTTTCAGCGCTAATGTCATGGGAATGTTTCTGTTCTTCAAGCCTAAACCGGAATATCCCCAAGGACAGATGAATCCCCTTGCTTATCGTGATATCGGGATCACAGCTTCCCTTATTACTCTTATATTCGGACTGATTTGCTATTTTGGTACAAAGAAATATATACCCGCTCTCAACGAAAAAATCAAATCCGAAAATACTAAACATGGAACAAAGGAACTGCTACAAAGCTTATCTTTAGCTCTTGCTAATGCAGATTACCGTAATGTGGTATTGGGATATATGTTCACAAACATAGCATCAGCTCTGATTGGTTCTGTTGGCATGCATGTTTTTACCTATACTTTTAATTTTGGTAATTATGGCATCGCATTGATCTTTGGTGTCTTGTTCGCTGTCAGCATTCTTTCCCAGCCTCTCTGGGTAAAAATTTCTATACGCATTGATAAGAAGCCTGCCATACTTTTGGGATTAGGCTCTTCCCTGATTGCCGGATTGTATTTTCTTTTTTTGGTTATTATGAGAAACACAGCAGCAGGTCAAGCGATGTGGTTTCTACCTTTTTCAGTTCTATCCGGATTTGGCATGGGAGGGCTTTTTGCTATTCCTTTATCTATGATTGCTGATACCATTGATGTGGAGGAATTGAACTCAGGCGAAAGAAAGGAAGGCATCTATTATGGATGTCTGACCCTTTGCTATAAGCTGTCGCAATCCGTTGCAATATTAATATTGGGAATTTTTTTGGACTTGGTGAAATTTGACTCCAATCTTGATCATCAACCTGCCGGTACCGTATTTGCATTAGGATTGATTTTAGCTGTCGGTTCTATTCTAAGCATTATAGTTGCCATGGTATTTTGTAATAAATACAGCTTGAATCGCAAAAAAATAGCTCATGTCCAGCAACAGCTGCATGCTGGAAAAATTGATGCAGAATAGAGAGCCTGGCTATTTTACATCTGTAAAAAAATATACTATAATAAAAATGCCGTACAAAATTTTACACATCTGAAACGGAGGCTAAGGTTTTGCATGTGAAACGAATTTATGTAGATAAAAAAGAAGGCTTTCAGGTTGAAGCCCAAGGTTTATATGATGATTTTAAAAACAACTTGGCAATCAATGGATTACAAAAGCTTCATATCATCGATCGTTATGATATCGAAGGAATCACAGATGAGGAATATGAGTTAGTAAGAGATATCGTTTTTAATGATCCTCCAGCTGTTCAAATCCATGAAGAGACTCTACCCATTTCACCTAAGCAGTTAGCTTTTGCCGTTGAGCTTTTGCCCGGACATTTTGATCAAAAAGCAGATTCTACAGCTCAAAGCATTCAATTAATTACTCAAGGTGAAAAGCCTATTGTGAATGCAGCCAAGCTCATAGTTATGGAGGGTGATGTTTCAGAAGATGAACTAAAAAAAATAAAGGATTACTATATTAATTCTGTAGAATCAAGAGAAACAGCACTGGAAAAGCCAGAGAGTATTAAAATGAAAAATGAAACTCCGCAAGACGTCCAAGTGTTAAGTGGTTTTATTAATATGAGTCATGAAGAATTGGCATCTTTCTCAATAGATATGAATTTGGCTATGACCTTTGAAGATTTGCAGTTCTGTCAGAAGTATTTTCGTGAGACTGAAAACAGGGATCCTTCTATTACGGAATTACGAGTTATAGATACTTATTGGTCGGATCACTGCCGACATACTACATTTCATACAAAAATCCAACAAGTTGAATTTGAACAAGGACCTTACAAAAATACCTTTGAAGAAGCCTATGGCAATTATAAAAAAGCACGCCGGTATGTATACGGAGACAGGCCTAAAAATGAATGCTTAATGGACATGGCTGCCATAGCCATGAAAAAAATGAAGAAACAAGGTTTGCTGAAGGATTTGGATGAATCAGAAGAAGTCAATGCCTGCAGTATAAAAGTAAAAGTTGATGTAGACGGAGAAATGCAGGATTGGCTGCTTATGTTTAAAAACGAGACACACAATCATCCTACAGAAATAGAGCCCTTTGGCGGCGCATCCACTTGCCTGGGCGGTGCCATTCGCGATCCGCTATCCGGCAGATCATATGTATACCAAGCTATGCGCATTACCGGCAGCGGAGACCCCAGAACACCTTTGGGCCAAACCATTACCGGAAAATTACCGCAAAGAAGAATAACAACAGAAGCAGCTGCAGGTTACAGCTCCTACGGAAACCAGATTGGAGCTTCTACAGGCCAGGTGGTTGAAATATATCATCCGGGCTATGTTGCCAAACGAATGGAGCTGGGTGCTGTTATTGCTGCAGCACCTAAGGAAAACGTAGTTCGTCTGCAACCTCAAGCAGATGACCTGATTATATTGCTTGGCGGACGAACCGGTAGAGATGGATGCGGAGGTGCAACGGGCTCTTCCAAGGTTCAAGATGAGGAATCTCTTTATACGGCAGGTGCAGAGGTTCAAAAGGGCAATCCTCCCATAGAAAGAAATATTGTAAGATTGTTCCGTGATCCCAAGGTAACCAGGATGATTAAAAAGTGCAATGACTTTGGAGCTGGCGGTGTTTCAGTTGCTATTGGTGAACTTGCACCGGGGCTGGATATTAATTTGGATTTGGTCCCTGTGAAATACGAAGGCTTGGATGGAACAGAGCTGGCTATCTCAGAATCACAAGAGAGAATGGCTGTAGTTATAGCACCGGAAGATGGGGAATCATTTATTCAAGCTGCACGAAGCGAAAATCTGGAAGCTGCCATAGTAGCCCGGGTTACCGATAAAAATCGATTACAAATTCGATGGAGAGACTCCTATATTGTTGATATCAGCCGAGATTTTCTTGATACCAACGGCGTAGAGCAACGTTCAAATGTGTTAGTAGCATCTCCTTCCAAGGAACAAAATCCCCTTACGGGTTTCAATGATAAGAAACTTGGCTTAGCAGACAACTGGAAAGAGAATTGGTTGTCCAATATCCAATCATTGAACGTATGCAGCCAACGAGGTCTAATTGAGCGATTTGACAGCACAGCTGGTGCGCCAACGGTCCTTCTCCCATTAGGCGGCAGGCAACAGCTGACACCTGCAGAGGGAATGGCCGCTAAAATTCCTCTACTAAAAGGAGAGACCAATACTGCTGCATTGATGTCATTTGGATTTAATCCGGAGATATCCAGCTGGAGTCCCTTCCACGGAGCAGTATATGCAGTAGTTGAGGCGGCCGCAAAGATAACTGCCATGGGCGGCGATTATCGTAATATCCGGTTAAGCTTTCAGGAATTCTTCGAAAGATTGGGCGACGATCCTGGAAAATGGGGTAAACCTTTTGCATCCCTTTTAGGTGCTATTCATGCACAGGAAAGCATGGGCCTCCCAGCTATTGGCGGAAAAGACAGTATGTCGGGTACCTTTGAGGATTTAACTGTGCCACCTACCTTGGTTGCTTTTGCTGTTACAACGGGAGATGCTAGAGAGATCATATCGCCAGAGTTTAAATCTACCGATAGTGTCGTAGTTTTATTGGAACTGAAGAAGGATGAAAATGACTTACCGGACTTCAGTCAGCTTGATAGGAACTACACTTGCGTACACGGTTTGGTAAAAAAAGGAAAAATCAGAGGAATTCATTCCGTTCGTAATGGAGGAATTGCAGAAGCTATTAGTAAGATGTGCTTTGGCAACCGAATAGGTTTTACATTTGAGCCTGTGGCTGAATCATCCCTATATCAGCCTCTTTATGGTTCACTTTTGCTGGAGCTTTCTTCAGAAGAAAATCTCACTGAATTGTTTGCAGGGCTTGAATATCAGGCGATGGGAAATACCCAGGATGAATATGCTATTACCATCAACGGTGAGAATCTCTCCCTGGATGATGTTTTTGAAGCATGGGATAATCCTTTGGAATCTGTTTTTCCGGCTCACGTTACTCTCTCACAGGAAAAACCGAAAATATATAATTACAAAAACCGCTATTCTCATTCACCAGCAATTTCTGTTTCGGCACCCAGAGTGTTCATACCGGCTTTTCCAGGTACCAACTGCGAGTATGATGCAGCCTATGCCTTTGAAAAGGCAGGAGCTGTAACAGATATATTGGTAATGCGAAATCTCACTGCGCAGGAAATCAAAGAGTCAATTAGTGAAATGGCAGAGCGTATTGGAAAATCTCAGATTCTTATGATTCCCGGCGGATACAGCGGTGGTGACGAGCTGTTTGGTTCAGGTAAGTTTATTGAAGCGGCTTTTCGCAATCCTGAAATGAAGGACGCGATTATGGAACTTTTAAATCAGCGTGACGGATTGATTTTAGGCATTAGCAATGGCTTCCAGGCTTTGATTGGACTGGGTCTTGTACCCTATGGCGAAATCAGGGATATTAAAAGCGATTCGCCTACATTGACATCTAATACCATTGGAAGACATATGTCCAGAATGGTACAAACTCGAATTTCATCGCTTCTATCACCCTGGCTGGCTTTTTCAGAACTTGGTGCCATTCACACTATCCCCATATCTCATGGACAGGGAAGGTTTATTGCGGAACCGGAAATGTTGAAGGAATTGGCAGCTAAAGGGCAAATAGCAACCCAGTATGTAGACCTGGAGGGAAACCCAACAAATGTGTTCCCATACAATCCAAATGGTTCCGTAGCAGCCATTGAAGGCATTACCAGTCCCGATGGCAGGGTCTTTGGTAAGATGGGTCATTCCCAACGAATTGGTGCTCAAGTAGGAGCAAATGTTCCGGGGGAAAAAGACCAGATGATCTTTGAATCAGGTGTACGGTATTTCAAGTAATGACCTGCAATATTTGATCTTTCATTCTGAGAGCAGCCTGTCATTCCGAACACAGTGAGGAATCTTAGAAAGATCCTTCGCTATCGCTCTTGATGACACGCAAGTTGTACAGAGGTATATAAAAAAACAAGGAGGACTCAAATGTTTTGTAACAGACGCTTTTTATCAGTTATTGCTATGACTTTGCTTCTTTTTCTGCTTGCAGGATGTGAACTGTTTCCCACAGAGGAAGCCCTGCTGGCTCCCCCTTTAATGAAACCTGCAGAGGTATCTTACAGTACAGTAAAAGCAAAAAGAGGAGACATAGTAAAAACCATTCAAGGTTCTGGTTCTTTTGTATCCATTGACAGCAAATACTTCTTTTTCGAAACTCGTGGCGGCCGCTTCAAGAAGATTTTCGTCAGGCAGGGGAACGAAATTAAAAAGGGTGATCTGCTATTGGAACTCTACACCGATGATGTGGAGATGGAAATCAAAAGACAGGAATTGAACTTGGAAAAAGTACGCCTTAACTATAATCAGCTTAGAGCTGCAAAAGCTAGCTCCTATGATCTAAAAAGGGCATCTATCGATATAGAGCTGGCCAAGTTGAATTTGGAAAGCTTGAAGAAGCAGAAAGAGGAATCTCAGTTGGTTAGTGATGTAGACGGTATCGTCACCTATATTGATACCAGATTGCAGCCAGGAGATATGATTGGCACCTTTCAAAAAATTATTCGTGTTGCCAACCCTCAAAAGTTGTATCTGGCTTATTCCGGCAGCAACAGTTCCAGCTTTGTAATGAATGCAGAAGTGGATGTGAAAGTGGATAAATTGTCATATAAGGGCAAGGTCATCTCCACTCCTTCCAGTGTTCCTCCCGATGGAGACGAAGCCTTGAAAAATTATGTTGCCATTGAAGTGATGAATCTTCCAAAGGATGTGGAAATGGGTGATACAGCAAGCATTTCTTTAATTCTGGAGCGAAGCGAAGATACAGTTATTGTGCCAAAACAGGCAGTTCGAAACTATATGGGTCGTAAATATGTTAATGTATTGGAAGACGGGCTGAACAATGAACGGGATGTAGAAGTCGGGGTAGAAACCGCAACAGAATCGGAGATACTCAAGGGAGTAGAAGAAGGAGAAGAAATCATTCTAAGGTAAAGGGGGATTTTTCATGATTCGATTAGTATTACGCAAAATGCGAAACACTCCCTGGATGATGATTTGTCTTCTTATCGGTTCCATTCTAGCAGTAGCTATGGTCAGCAGTATTCCCATGTATACAGACGGGGTGCTTCAGCGGATGCTCATTAAGGATGCAGAAGATTATCAGCTGAGAACCGGTTATTATCCAGGACGATATCACGTAAAAGGAAGTTTTTATTCCAATTACAAATCCGAAGACAGAGCGCGGGCATATCGCGTGTTTGACGACAATATAAGTAACGAACTCGCACCGTCCATAGAACTGCCGATAGTTACGAAAACACGTTTGATTACTCTTGAATATCTTACATCTCTTCCAGCAATTCAAAGGGAGGAAGAGCCAACCAAGAGAAATGTAGAAATTGGAGGTCTCCAATACTTGGAGGACCACGCTGAGATCATTCATGGACGGCTGTATTCTTCAGAAAAACAGGGCGGCATTTATGAAGTAATAGTAACGGAACAAGCAATGAAAGACTTGGACTTGCGGCTGAATGAAGTCTATGTACTCAACGATCTGATCAAACGCTCAGAAGAGCCCCTGAAGGTACAGGTAGTAGGAGTATATCAGATGAAAGACCTGCAGGATCCATACTGGTTTCAGAGTTTGGGCTTTTATAAATCCACTTTTATGATGGACTACGACCTGTTTTACCAGGAATTTGTGGAAACAGACAGTCCTTTAATCACCAATGCCCATTGGTATTTTGCTTTTGACTATCATGCCATGACACTGGACAACATTCCGAATATATTGGCAACCCAGGAGAACGATTTTTATGACAGCTATCGCAGCGTAGAGCTTAGATTTCCCATAATCCCGATTTTGGAGGAATATCATGCCAGGGAGGCTCAATTGAAGTTGTCTTTATGGATGCTGCAGGTTCCGATTTTGTTGATGCTGGCTTTTTATTTGTTCATGGTATCACAACTCACTATTGACAGTGAAAAAAATGAAATTGCTGTTATGAAAAGCAGAGGCGCCAGTGGAGCACAGATCTTTGTCAGTTATTTGATTGAGAGCCTGATTTTAAGCTTCATTGCTCTCTTGGCGGGACCTCCTTTGGGCTTGTTCCTTTGCAGGGTATTAGGTGCTTCAAACGGTTTTCTTGAATTTGTTCAAAGAACCGCAATGCCCTTGAGTTTATCCTTCAAGGCCTATCAATATTCTCTGCTGGCAGTCCTGCTGTTTATGATTACCATGCTGGTACCAGCCTTATCTGCCTCTAAAACATCTATAGTACAGCATAAACAGAAAAAACACAGGGCAAGGAAGAGACCGCTTTGGAAAGTGCTGTTTTTGGATATATTGCTGCTTGGCGTTTCTGTTTATGGTCTTTACACCTATAATCAACGCCAGGAAATAATTCAGACGAGTAATCTGGATGCTGTGTCTGTTTCGGTGGATCCCTTGTTGTTTCTGATATCCACTTTCTTTATCATAGGAGCAGGTCTGATGTTTCTCAGGCTGTATCCTTATATCATTCGTGCCATTTTTTGGCTGGGTAAGAAGAAGTGGTCTCCGGTATTTTATGCTTCTTTCATAGAGGTTGGACGTTCCGGCGGGCAAAATCAATTTCTAATGCTGTTCATTGTAGTAGCTCTTTCCATAGGGATATTTAATGCCAATGCAGCCAGGACGCTGAACACCAATTATGAGGAACGCATCAGATATGAAAATGGTGCAGATATAATAGTAGAAGCATATTGGCCGAATACAGCTCCACCCTTGGGCATAGATCCCTATGCATATGAGCCGTCTGCTGTTATAGGGAAACCGGATCCCGTTCAATATCAGGAACCGCCCTTTGGTCCTTTTGAAAACTTGGAGGGCGTAGACAGTGTGACAAAGGTATTTATGCAAAATGATGTTAAGGTTTCAATGTCAGGCAGTCGAGCCAATCGTGTCAGTTTGATGGGCATGATACCTGATGAATTTGGAAGAACAACCTGGTTTCGAAAGGGATTGCTGCCGCATCATATAAATGAGTATTTGAATATCATGGCTATGGATCCTCGGGCAGTACTGTTATCTGCTTCTTTCCAGGAAAAATATGAACTGAAAACGGGAGACTCTATTTTTATAACCTGGGGAGACCAGGGATATTTTGAAGCTGTTGTATATGCATTCATTGATTATTGGCCGACATATAACCCCAATATAAAGAATCGAAACAATGAGGCCCCCGACTTTATAGCAGCCAATTATTCATATATTCGTGCAAAAATGGCATTGGAGCCTTACGAGGTATGGCTATCCAAGGCACCGGAAGCCACCAGTGAGGAAATATATAATGACATGGAAGATAAGGAAATTAGAATTGAATCTCTAAACAACACGGATCAGACCATAATAAAGATGAAAAATGATCCTATGGTTCAGGGAACCAACGGGGTTTTGAGTCTTGGCTTTATTGTTTCCATGGTGATTTGTATGGCTGGGTTTTTGATTTACTGGATTTTATCAATTCAAAGGCGTGTTCTGAACTTCGGTATTTTCCGTGCCATAGGCTTGTCAAAGAGAAAGGTTATCGGTATCCTGGCTGTTGAACAGGTTCTTATATCCGGTATTTCTATTGTTATAGGGATTGTTACCGGACTTCTAACCAGTAAATTATTTGTACCAATGCTGCAAATTGCCAGCGATGCAGCGGATCAAGTACCGCCTTTCCATGTAGTCACTGATTCAACGGACTTTCAAAGGATATCCGTTATGGTCTTCATTATGTTGGCAGTTTGTATTTCAGTCCTTGGATTCCTGATTTCCAAGATCAAAATCGCACAGGTTATCAAGCTTGGTGAAGATTAAGGGGGAAGCTGATGATAAAAACAGAAAACATATCCCGACAGTTTCAGTCCGGGCGGGAAATAGTATATGCCCTCCGGGATATTAACATGGAAATTCAACCAAAAGCTCTGACAATTTTACGAGGGCGCTCCGGTTCGGGAAAAACTACCCTTATTAATTTAATGGGGGCTCTGGACACACCTACCCGGGGAAAAATTTATTTTAACGACATGGAAATTACCCGATTATCAGAGATAAAAAGAGACAATCTGCGAAGAAATGATATGGGCTTCATCTTCCAATCCATTGCATTGATGCCGCTTATGACAGCTTATGAGAATGTAGAGTTTAGTCTTCGAGTAGCTGCTTATGACCCAAAGGACAGGAGAAAAAGAGCAGAAGACTGTTTGACCATGGTGGGGCTGCAAAAGAGAATGCACCATCTACCCCAGGAGCTTTCTGGCGGCGAACAACAGAGAGTAGCCATAGCGAGAGCAATAGCTCACAAGCCCGATGTTGTGTTTGCTGATGAGCCTACAGCAGAATTGGACACCAGTATGGGTTTGCAGGTTGTCAAGGTTTTGAAAGATCTTGTTACGGATGAGGGGCTGACAGTAATTATGACCACACATGATCCCAGCATGATCGAAATTGCTGACTATGTATATACTCTTGACGATGGCATGATAATAGATACAGGTGAATAGGCAACAAGGAGGCACCTCAAATGATAGTATGTGAAAATTTAGTGAAGATATATAAAACAGCGGATCTGGAGGTTGTAGCACTGCAAGGTTTGGATTTGACCGTAGAAGACGGCGAATTGATGGCTATTATCGGCAACAGTGGAAGCGGAAAATCAACCTTGCTCAACATGCTTGGCGGCTTGGACAAGCCTTCTGCAGGCATGCTTATGGTTGATGGAAAGGATTTGCTGAAATATGATGATCAGGAATTGGTGGATTACAAACGTGAAACCGTAGGTTTTGTGTGGCAGAACAATGCGCGAAATCTAATTCCCTACTTAAGCGCACAGGAAAATGTAGAGATGCCCATGATTTTTACCGGTCGAGCCAAAAAGGAACGAGCAAGAGAATTGCTGGATATGGTTGGCTTATCTCAAAGGAGAAACTATAAACTGAGTCAACTGTCTGGCGGCGAACAGCAGAGGGTGGCTATCGCCATTGCATTGGCGAACAATCCCAAGCTGCTTTTGGCAGACGAACCAACTGGAGCAGTAGACTCGAAGACTGCACAGCAGATTTTGGATGTGTTCCGGGAATTCAACCGTGAATATGGGGTTACTATTGTCATAGTCACACATGACAGGCAGATTTCTCACAAAGTAGACAGGGTTGTGGCTATTAGAGATGGAAGAACCAGCAGCGAGTTTGTTAGAAGAAGATATGCCGATGAGATTGCAGAATTAAAAAGACCCATGGGCGAAGAACCCATGGACCTGGAGACCCATGAAGAACTGTCTGTCCTTGATAGAAGCGGCAGACTGCAGATACCCAGGGAGTATCTGAATGCATTGGGATTAAAGGAGAAGAATAAAATAAAGGTAGAGCTTGACGGAAAACGGATTATTCTAATACCTCCAGATGAGGAAGCCCAGCAGTTAAGAGGGAGATAAAATGAATCTGTTTGATATAATAGGTCCAATTATGACTGGCCCCTCCAGTTCGCATACAGCAGGAGCAGTGCGGATAGGAAATGCCACTCTGAGCTTGTTTGGAAAAAAGCCTGACAGGGCTGTTATTCGCTTGTATAATTCATTTTCAAAAACAGGAAAAGGTCATGGTACGGATAAAGCACTTATTGCCGGTCTGTTAGGTTTTGCACCGGATGACAAACGTATTATTAACGCTCCTGAGGAAGCAAAGAAAATAGGATTTCAGGTAAAGGTGGAATTCATAGGGGGAGATCCTGAACATCACCCCAATACAGCTGAGATTATCGTGTATCATGGTGATGAAAAAATGGAAGTTATCGGAAGATCCATTGGCGGAGGCAGGATTATCATATCTCGTGTAGATGGGTATGAAACCTTTTATACCGGAGAGTATCATGGATTAATGACAATTCATAACGACGTGCCCGGCGTGGTTTCCCAAGTCACCGGCAGTTTGGCAAAAGTGAAGGTAAACATAGCCTATATGCGTTTGTATCGAAAAAGAAAGGGTTCCAAGGTGATGATGATAATCGACACCGACAACCCCATCCCATCGGAAGTAATGAATATGTTGAACAACAACTCCAATATTGAAAAAACAGTTATATTGAATCGGAAATGAGGATATTTACGATGAATCGACTCAGCTTGAAAGAGATAGTAGAGCGTTCAGAGCAGGAAAACCGCAGCTTACCGGAGCTGATTAAGGAATATGAATCTCTGGAAACAGGGCTTCCCATAGAAGAAATTACCAGAACCATGGAACGGATGTATGATGTCATGCTGGAAGCATACCACCAAGGAGTAGAATCCGACAACCGCTCCATCAGCGGCTTGACCGGGGGAGAGGGCAAGCGCCTTATGAATTATGTAAGGGACAATAAAGCTTCCGGATTATATTCAAAGGCGGCTGCCCGAGCCATGGGAATCTCCAATATCAATACTTCCATGGGACGCATTGTGGCAACTCCTACTGCCGGTTCCTGCGGCATACTTCCAGGCAGCTTGATTACCCTGGCGGAGGAATATGGTATAAACCGTGATGAAGTAATAGACAGCCTATTTATTGCCGCCTATATTGGAAAGGTCATAGCAGAAAATGCAAGTCTTTCAGGAGCGGAAGGCGGATGTCAGGCAGAGTGCGGCAGTGCTGCTGCCATGGCAGCAGGTGCAGGTGTTTATCTATGTGACGGCAACCCGGCTCAAATCAGCCAGGCTGTCGCTTTTGCTTTAAAAGCAGTTATGGGCTTGGTATGCGATCCTGTAGCAGGACTGGTGGAAAGCCCGTGTATCAAACGAAACGGTTTTGGAGCTGCTCAAGCGCTTCTGGCAATGGATATGGCACTTGCAGGAATTGAAAGTGTGATTCCCGCAGATGAAGTCATATCTGCTATGGATGAAGTAGGTCGTGGGATGCCTGTTTCTTTAAGAGAAACAGCAGAAGGCGGAATTGCAGCCACACCAACTGCCAAAAAAATCGAAGAATATTTAACAAATTCAGGCACTTACTGCCCGAAGTAAGCATCAAGTAAGCTTATCTATCTTACTCTATTTCGTAAGGCAGAGGGATGAGAGTACGGAAACCATTAATTCGGTGAATATGATCCAATCAAGCCTGTTAGGGGGATATTGTGCAACCAAGAGAAAAATTTATGACAGCACTGGAGAGGAAGCCTTTATTTGGGCTGGTACCTCATTTTGAACTAGTGTTTTTTTTAACAATGGAGGCTTTTGGCAAGGTCCATCCATCTCATAGATATTACAGCCAATGGGATCAGATGAGTCAAAAAGAAAGAGAACTGCACAGAAATGAGATGGCACAGTTGTATATTGATACGGCTGAGAAATACCATCACAGTGCGATTCTCTTGCATCCCAATCCGGGAGATCTTAAAGAAGTTCTTCTATTGATTGATAAGATTCGCGAACGATCTGGGGACAAGTATTTTCTCATGTTACATGGCGATGCCACTTATTCCATTCCCGATGGCGAGCATATGCAGGATTTTATATATCGTATAGCTGATGAGCCGAACAAGGTTAAGGAAGAAGCTGAAAGGAATGTTGAAAAAGCATTGAAAAAGGCAGAAGTTTTGGCCAAGCATGGAGGGCTTGATGGCTTTGCTTTATGCTCTGACTATTGCTTCAACACTGGGCCCTTCCTAAGTCCTTCCATGTTTTCTGAATATATCACCCCATACCTTGCGAAGCTGACGAAAGGCTATAGGGATATGAGTTTTTATGTTATCAAGCATACAGATGGTAATATTATGCCCATACTTGATCAGCTGGTACAGACCAACCCACACGCATTACATTCCTTAGATCCTCAAGCACTGGTAGATATTGCCGAGGTAAAATGCTTGATTGGCGACAGGGTCTGCTTAATAGGGAATGTTAACTGCGGCCTGCTGCAGACCGGTACGGAAGAGCAGGTCCGTGAGTCAGTAATGTATTCATTGAAGCATGGTATGCCTGGAGGAGGATATATATTTTCTACCTCCAACTGCATTTATACTGGTATGCAGCTAGATAGGTATGAGCTGATGCTTGACATTTGGAAGCAGGAAGGCATTTATGGATAAAGCACCAATTATCTAGATGGATACAGGGTTTTCACATCAAAAAGCAGAAGTACATTATTTAAAGATAATTTAAAAATGAGAATATATTATTAAATATTAAAAAGTAAGGTTTTGTTATGGAAATATTCAATAAAATTCAAGACATCAAGTATGAAGGTACAAAGAGCAATAATCCGTTTAGTTTCAAGTTTTACGATGCTGAACGAATTATTGTGGGTAAGAAAATGAAGGAACACCTGCCTTTTGCAATGGCATGGTAGCATAATCTCTGCGCCGGCGGAACAGATATGTTCGGCAGGGATACTGCGGACAAGTCTTTTGGAGCTGTTCCGGGTACCATGGGGCATGCACATAGGAAGGTTGATGCCGGTTTTTATTTTATGAAAAAACTAGGTATAGAATACTTCTGTTTCCATGATGTCGATATTGTTCCTGAAGCGGAGGATATTAATGAGACAAACCGGGCATGGATATGAACGGTTTGGATGATGATATTTTCATCGTTCAGCCCATATTTTGCTTTTGATAAGGTGTGAAAGGGAGTGAGATCTAGAGCTAAAAAGATACTAAATCAGCAAGAATTTACCTATAATAACAATAACCACAGAGACAGATTCTTCATATCTATGCTAAACTTTTACTCAAGGCAAATGCAAAATCGATGGAGGGATTCCAATATGAAGAATCAAAAAATACATGATGAAATGACAGCACTTGAACGAGTAAGTTTAACACTTCAACATAAGGAAGCTGATCGAATACCTGTTTATCCCCTGCTAAATGGAATATCACGAAAACTGGTTAATGCCGGCTATAAGGACTGGACATTGAATTCAGATATTACAGCAGAAGCTTATTGCATGGTGACTGAGCAATTCGGCTTGGATGCTATTGTTTCTTTGACGGATTTGTCCGTTGAGGCAGGAGATTTTGGGCAGGAGTTGGTCTTTCCTGAAAATGAAGCAGCTCACCCTAACTTCAATAATCAAATGATTCAAGGTATAGAGGATTATGCAAAAATCGAACCTTTGAATATAAATAATACTACCAGGATGATGGAGCACATAAGGCTTTGCGATAAGCTGGTCAAAGCTAAAGGAAAAGAGTATCCTGTAGTGGGATTTATATTTGGACCGCTGGGCATCCTAAGCATGCTGCGTGGTCAAGCTAACATCTTTATGGATATCCTGGATGATCCCGATGCTGTAAAAAAAGCAATTGCTGCCATTACTCAAACCCTGAAAGACTATGTAGATGCTATAATAGCAACTGGAGTTCATGCAATTATGGTAGACACCTTATTCGGAAGTCAATCCATTATGAGCAAAGCAATGTGGAAGGAATTTGAAGGCGTATTTGTTAGAGAGCTGGCTCAACATATCCATAGTCAGAATTGTATGGTCATGGTGCATAATTGCGGGAATGGTATTTATTTTGATGCTCATATCGAAATGATGCAGCCGGAGGCAATATCTTTCATGCATCTTCCTGATGATTGCAGCAGCAGAGAAGAATTAAAAAAGAAATACGGAAGTGTTACCACCCTGATCGGTCACGTGGATCCAACCTGGATCATAAAAGCACCGGAAGAGGAAGTACGTAAAGAATGCAGAGACCAGATTGATGTATATAAGAAAGACGGAGGTTTTATTTTGGCAACAGGTTGTGAATATCCTGCTAATGCCGATTTTCGAAATGCAGAAGTCATGATAGAGGAAGCAAAAACTTACGGCTGGTATAAATAATTAAAAAAAAAGATAAAAGGGCGTCGTTCGCGTCCTTTTTTAAGTCGAGAAGTGAGGTTCTATACATGGAGATAGTTTCAAGTTTTTACGATGCTGAATGAATTATCATGGGAAAAACAATGAAGGAACACTTGCTTTTTGCAATGGCTTGGTGGCATAATCTATGTGCCGGAGGAACGGATATGTTCGGACGGGATACGGCGGACAAGTCTTTTGGAGCTGTTCCGGGCACAATGGAGCATCTTGACCCGAACTGTCGCGGTGTCTTCTTCGGTCTTTCTGCAATGCACAAACGTGATCATTTGATTCGTGCAGTGTTGGAAGGTGTGGCCTATTCTCAGTTAGACTGTGTTGAAGTGTTCCGTGAGATGGGAGTACCGGTTAATGATATGACGGTTACCAGTGGAGGCGGCAGGAGCCCGCTATGGAGGTCAATAATACCATGAACAAAAAAGCTTTAATCGTACAAGGTGGATGGGATGGCCATGAACCGGTGCAAGTTGCCGATGTATTCAAAAATGCACTCGAAGAATCAGGGTTTGAGGTTGAACTGTCAGATACTTTAGATTCATTTTTAGACAAGGAAAAGCTACTGGGTCTTGATTTAATCATTCCAATATGGACTATGGGTGAGATAAACAATGAACAATTGTGGCCTGTTATTGAAGCAGTTGCAGAAGGAGTAGGTATCGCCGGTTGCCATGGTGGTATGTGTGACGCGTTTAGAAACAGTGTACAGTGGCAGTTTATGACTGGCGGCAATTGGGTATCCCATCCTGGTTCTGATGGGGTGGAGTATGAAATCAATATTAAAAGAGGATCCAGTCCAATAACAGAAGGTATTGAAGATTTCACAGTAAAGAGCGAACAATATTATCTCCATGTGGATCCGTCAATTGAAGTATTGGCAACAACTCGTTTTCCTGTAATAGATGGCCCTCATGCTACTAATGGGGCTGTAGATGCACCACAAATATGGACTAAGAGATGAGGCGCAGGTCGTGTTTTCTATAATGCTCTCGGCCATCATGCTGACATATTTGAAATAAAGCCTGCACTTGAGATTATGCGCAGAGGCTTTTTATGGGCCGCTGAAGGCAAGAAGATCGTCGAAAAAGGAGGCACCAAAATTTATAGGAACGTACAAAAGATGTTTTAACTGGAGGGAGTTAATTGAAAAAGGTTAAAGTTGGAATTGTTGGCTGTGGAAACATCAGCGATATTTATCTGAAAAACCTCACCCAAGTCTTCAATATAGTGGAAGTAACAGCATGTGCCGACCTTATTTCAGAGAGAGCTGTGAAGGAAGGAAGGCATATTATATTGGATAGCACTTGTGAGCAACCAAGTGCATTGGATATGAAGATAGATTCAAGTAGAGCTAACGTCAAGCATACCGGTTCTCATTGAAATGTGCAGGATTGCAAGGATAGCAGAAACAGTAAATGACATGGTTAAAAAATGTGTAATAGAAATAATCCGCAAGAATTCACCAGAAATCACAATATCCACACAGACAAGTACTTTATAATTATGCTAAAATTATACCCAAATGTTATTACAATATTAGGAGGACGACGTTATGACAAATTTTAGAGAAATTGCTGACTTTTTAAAGGCTGGAAATGCTCCAAAAGTTAAAGAATTGGTGCAAGCTGCAGTAGATGAAGGGGTAGAACCTGCTGACATTCTTAATAAATCCCTTATTGTCGGTATGGGAGAGATTGGTGAATTGTTCAAAAACAATGAAGTCTATGTTCCTGAAGTGCTGATTGCAGCCAGGGCAATGAAAGCAGGTATGGCAATTATCAAACCTCTGCTTGTGGAAAAGGATGTCAAGCCTGTTGGAAAGGTAGTAATTGGAACTGTAAAAGGTGATCTCCATGATATAGGTAAAAATCTGGTAGGCATGATGTTGGAAGGCGCTGGTTTTGAGGTTATAGATTTGGGCATTGATGTATCTCCGGGAAAATTTATTGATGCTGTTAAAGACAGTGCAGCCAAGGGTGTTGCAATGTCTGCTTTATTGACCACTACCATGCCAGGAATGAAAGATACGGTTGAAGCATTTCAGTCAGAAGGTCTTAGAGATCAAGTCATAATAATGGTTGGCGGCGCGCCTGTAACACAGAACTATGCTTCGGAAATAGGTGCAGATGGATATGCTCCGGATGCCGCATCGGCAGCTGAGTTGGCAAAGGAACTGATTTGTTCATAATAAGCATGGGTAAAATATTATTTATAAGGTGAACTAAACTTGAATACTTTGCAGACAGAGATTCAATACGGTCAAAATTTATTGGACTATCTAAGAAAAAAGGATTATTCTATTTCCTCGCCTTGTGGCGGAAAGGGAGTATGCGGAAAATGCCGGGTTCAGGTTTTAAAAGGGGAAAAGACCCTGAAAGAATCCTATCCCGGTGTTCGAGGTATTTCCCTGGATCAGTGGAATGATGGTTGGAGATTAGCATGTAAAACCACCATGGCTGAAGAACTCGAAATTGAAATCCCGGATCTATGGAACACAGAGGCCAATATTCTGACCAGTGGGGAATATGAAGTGACATTGGATCCCTGTGTGCATAAAACTTATTTGGAATTAGCAAAGCCTTCCATCGAAAATCAAATCAGCGATTTAGATAGATTGCTGAAAGCCTTGGGAGAAGTGAAGGTTTCAGACTTGACCTTGGTGCAGGGGCTGCCTGTGATTCTACGTGATCAGAGTTATAAAATAACTGCAGTTCTCCATGGAAATACCCTAATCGGGGTAGAGGAGGGCGATACTACAGATAAGCTTTATGGAATTGCAGTGGATATAGGCACTACTACCATAGCAGGCACCTTAATAGATTTGATCTCCGGAGATGAAATCGGTATATTTTCTACCCTTAACCTACAAAAAAACTTTGGAGACGATGTCATCTCTCGAATAAATCACAGCATAGAGAGTAAGGATGGACTGGAAGAACTGCAAAAAATACTTGTGGATACTTTGAATCAGATGTTTGCCTTTTTTAACCAAAAATATGGTATAGCTCAAAAAAATATTTACCATGTGAATGTAGTTGGAAATACTGTGATGATTCATTTATTGGCTGGGCTGCCCGTTAAAGCCATTGCTATTTCTCCGTTCATACCTGTGACCACACGGCTGCCGGATATTCGTGCCAGTGAATTGGGGCTGAGTATATTTCCAAATGCTGTTATTACTGCGCTTCCTATGATAGCCGGATATATTGGAGCGGATACCGTTGCTTGTATTCTAGCTGCAGATATGTTGGAAAAAGAAGGATACTCACTTATGGTTGACATCGGAACCAATGGCGAAATAGTACTGGGAAACAAGGACGGATTACTAGCCTGTGCCACAGCTGCCGGGCCAGCTCTGGAGGGAGCCCAAATTCAGTGCGGAATGGGCGGAGTACGAGGGGCTGTCAATAAGATAGCAATCAACGAAGAGGGGATTTCCTATACTACAATAGGCGATCAACCGGCATTAGGTATTTGCGGTTCGGGAATTGTTGATGTTGCAGCCCAAATGTTGAAGATAGGATTAGTGGATTCCTATGGGAGGATGTTGTCAGCAGAGGAAGCATTTGAGAGCTTACCTGAAGCTCTATCCTCCAGAGTAGGAGAATACAACGGTAAACCAAGCTTATCCATAAGCAATCAAGAATTAGGGGCAGCTAACCACATTTTCATCACCCAGAAGGACATTCGGGAAATACAGTTGGCTAAAGCTGCTATTGCAGCAGGAATCGAAATTTTAATGAAAGAGCTGCAAGTTGATTTTGCTGATATCCAACAAGTCTATCTGGCTGGTGGTTTTGGCAACTACATTGATCAAACTCATGCTATGGATATTGGGCTTATGCCAGCCAAACTAAAGGGTAAGGTGATACCGGTTGGTAATGCTGCTCTCACAGGCGCGAAAATGATAGTTAAATCCGCCGGCTATAAGGAAGTGGCTGAACGAATCAGAGAGAAGACCAAGTATATTGAGCTTTCTACCAGGTTGGACTTTCAGACTGTCTTTGTAGATCAAATGGAGTTTTAGCCCAATTACAGCAGAGGTTTTATCAAGAATGTTCTGGTGGGGAACTTATTTCCGGAAAGGGACATTTAATGAAACATATAATACTAGATAAAATTCCTTTTAAACTGGACAGAAACCATCTTTTTAAAAAGCTGTATGTAGATCCAGGCAGTGAGGATGGTGATCAACTTTTGTCGATGATACAAGATGCTGAACAAATCGGCAAACCAAAGGCAACATATACCTTATCCTCTGTGAACAGATTGAATGAAGAATATGTAACGGTAGATAGTGTCAAGTTGTCAAGCCGTGTTATGCAGGTAAACTTTGCGGATATCAACCGGGTTTTTCCTTATGTTGTTACCTGTGGCAGGGAATTACATGAATGGGCTGCAAATATCGAGGATATGCTGGAGCAGTATTGGGCAGATATCATCATGGAACAGGCGCTTAGTGCTGCGCTTAAGTATTTCCATAACCATATGCAAAAGGAATATCGACTGGTTAAATACAAGGCGATGAATCCCGGTTCCCTGGAAGACTGGCCAATCAGCCAGCAACGTGAGCTTTTTCAAATCCTTGGTAATGTCAGAGAAACGATTGGTGTAGAATTGACCAACAGCTGTCTAATGATTCCGGTAAAATCCACGTCGGGAATATTGTTTCAAACTGAATCCAATTATGAAAATTGTCTGCTCTGCCTCAGAGAGGATTGCCCTAATCGAAGAGCTAAATACAATCCGAAGTTATATGAACAAAAGTATGAATATGTTGAGCAGCACTCCATAAAAACCGCTGATATCAATCTGCACAAAGTATCCATAAAAATAAGTGAGGATTTTTCTCCTTTTGAGTTGACAGAGTTCTTTGAAATGTTTGCTGAGGATACATATCGCATCAAAGGATTTGTAAAGCTGAAAGGGAAAACATATTTTGCAGATTGCGTCGGCAGCCTGGTCAAGTTAGAGCCATATGATGAAAATATAGACACGGACAACATTATAGTTGTGCTTTATGGGTATGGGTTACCAGCTAAAAAAAGCATAACAGAGGCAATAAAATGGTATCCTGACAAAATACTTTCTGTTGACTAGAATACATTGGATACCATACCCCGCACTTACCAACACGAAATAAGGAGCTGTAAAATGAGTATTACACCTTACCTTGAAAAATGGAAAGGAACTATGACAGATCGAGAGCGTTTTCAACGTCAGATGCATTTTCAATCTGTAGATCGCTGTTTTAATATGGAATTTGGCTATTGGGACGAAAACTTCAAGGAATGGCCTTTATTTTATGAAAACAATATCACCAATAATGAAGAAGCGGATATCTTTTTTAATTTTGATCCTATAAAAGTTGTAAGTGGAGTTGTTTGGTTAAATCCGCCTTATCCCCATGAGATTGTTGATGAAACAGAAACCACCCTGATTACCATGAATGCAGATGGTCTTTTAGCAGAAGTACCGAAAGACGGTCACGATACTATTCCCCATTATGTGAAAGCAACAGTTGTTACGCCGGAAGACTGGAAACGCTGCAAGGAAGAGCGATTCCGCCTGGATGACCCTGGTCGGATAGTTGATATTCAGGTATTGCAAAAGAGGTACCCTGCCAATCGTACTTATCCTCTAGGCGTTAATTGCGGTTCCATGATCGGCAAGGTACGAGACATGCTAACTTTTGAGGGTCTCGCATATGCATGTTACGATTACCCGGAAATGGTGGAAGATATGGTGGAAACCTGCTGCCAAATGGTAGAAAATTTCCTTGACCAGGTGCTGCCTTACATAGATTTTGATTATGCTTCAGGTTGGGAGGATATTTGCTTCAAGAATGGACCAATCGTATCCGTACCCTTTTTCCGTGATGTGGTTATGCCCCGCTATAAACGGATAAATAAAAGATTGAAAGCTCATGGTATTGTGTTATGGTACACCGACTGTGATGGTGATGTTAGACCTATTCTGCCATATTTATTGGAAGGCGGCATCAATTGCCTGTTCCCCTTTGAAGTCAACGGTTGTTCTCATCCCGGAGAATTGCTGGATCAATACGACGGGCAGTTGCGTATAATGGGCGGTGTGGATAAAATTCAACTTGGAAAAGGTCCGAAAGCCATTGAAGCGTATTTGGAAACTTTGGTACCTTATGTGGAACGAGGCGGCTATATTCCTTTCTGCGATCATCGTTGCCCGCCAAATGTGAAACCGGAAGATTACCTCTATTATCTTGATCTTAAGGAGAGAATGTTCGGGTTGTAAGCATTAATAATTCTATGAAATTCCTTTAAACATCTGATTTTCACAGAGTTTATTTCAACCTGTAATACTTCATGCATTGATGATACAATATGTAGAAAGAATGTAAATCTACATATTATTTTCATTATTATAAGAAGGAGTTTATCATATCATGAAAAAAGGAATCTGTGTTGCAGGTAATGCTATAGTGGACTTGTTGTATCCGATTGAGAGCTATCCAAATGAAGGGGAATTGACCACCATACAGGAAGATGGAATTAAAAAATCAACAGGCGGTGCGCTTTGCAATGTCATCGTTGATCTGGCAAAGTTAGATCCGGAACTTCCGCTGGTTGCAATTGGTCAAATCGGAAAAGATGAAAATGCTCAATTAATCAAAAAAACATTAAACAGCTTCAATAATATTGACACTTCAGGAATTAAAGAGGAAGGGGAAACGTCCTTTACCATTGTGATGAGCAATCAGGACAACAAGCAGAGAACGTTTTTTCAATATCGTGGTGCAAATGCCTATATAAATGAAGAACACTTTGATTGGGACAAGCTGGATGTGGATTTACTGCATATAGGGTACATTTTACTGCTGGATGCCCTTGATGAGGAAGACGAGGAATATGGTACAAAAATGGCGAAGCTTTTAGCAAACGCCAAGAAACATGGAATAAAAACCTCCATAGACATAGTCAGTGAAATGGGCAACCGATTTAAAAAATTAGTACCACCTGCCCTGAAATACACGGATTACTGCATTATCAATGAAATAGAAACTCAGCAGGCAGCAGGTATATTGTTGCGCGATGGTCAAAAGCTGGTTAAGGAGAACTTAAAAACCGCTCTGAAAGAGTTGTTCAACATGGGTGTTTCTACCTGGGCTGTTATACACGCACCGGAAGGCGGATATGCCATGGATAAAAACGGAGAATATATTGAGATTGACAGTCTTGATCTGCCCAAGGGATATATCAAGGGTAAAGTAGGTGCCGGTGATGCATTTTGTTCAGGAGTACTTTATGCTGCATATAACGGCATGAGCCTGGAAGATGCTATTAAGCTTGGAACAGGAACTGCTTCTGTTTCATTGTCGGAAGAAGGGGCTACGGAAGGTGTCAGGTCTTTTGATGAAACAATGCAGTTTTATAACCGTATGCGATAATGGTGCAATAAAAAGAATGAGCCAGCAGATTTGTTTATACTGGTATTGAATAATTAACAACAATTGGTATATAATAGTATCCATAAACAATGACTTCCCTTCATGAGTTTTCGAGTCTGTTATTGTTGCGTGTGATACAATTATTGACAAAAAAACAGGGGGTCATTGTTTTTTAAAAAATGGTGCATCCCTTGAAAATACAAGGTTTTATTAATAAATAGGGGTGTAATACTTTACACTACCGTCAGTACTATGGAGGAATAAAAGTGAAGAAAGCGCTAATGTACGGGGCAGGAAATATTGGCAGAGGGTTCATAGGCAAAGTTTTTTCAGACAGCGGTTATGAAGTGTGTTTCATTGATATAGACAAGAACATTATAAGTGCATTCAATAAAGACCATGAATATAATGTCAAGATTGTTGCCGATGGTTTTGAAAAATTGGACAAGGTGAGTAATGTATATGCTGTCGATGGAAATACAGAAGAGGCAGTTAAAGAAATTTCAGAATGCGAGATTATGGCAACCGCTGTTGGCGTAAAAGTATTGCCTTATATAATTGATAATATAGCAAATGGGATTAAAATGAGAATGAAGAATCAAAAAGGACCTTTAAACATTATTCTCGCTGAAAACCAGTTGGATGTTGATGCCCTGATGAAAGAAATGATATATAAAAAGCTGAACAAGGAAGAACAGGAATGGGCAGATAAAAATCTGGGTTTGGTTGAAGCGTCCATAGGCAGGATGGTTCCTCCCCTCACAGAGGAAGAACGAAAAGAATCGCCGCTATTGATTGCAGTGGAACCTTATTCGGAGCTGCCGGTTGACTCCAAGGGTTTCAAAGGTCCAGTACCGGAATTAGTCGGGCTTAAGCCTTTCACTCCCTTTAGTTACTATATTAAGCGAAAATTATTTCTGCATAACATGGGGCATGCAATTTGCGCGTACTTGGGATGGCAGAAGAAATATGAATACATTTACGACGCAATTCGAGACCAAGAGATTTACAACAAAACCAAAAGTGCTATGGAGTTAATGATTCGGGCTCTATCAAAAGAATATCCCCAGATACCCATAGATGAAATCGAAGCCAATAAAGATGATCTGTTACAACGCTTTCATAACAGAGCATTAAAAGATACCATTGCAAGAGTTGCTAACGATCCATTAAGAAAGCTGAGGCGTGACGATCGCCTTGTAGGTGCAGCACTTTACTGCTTGGATAGTGGAATTATACCAGTTGAGATTGTTGAGGGAATAGTTGCAGCCTTGAAGTATGACAACCCCAATGATTCTGCAGCTATGAAGATCCAATCCGACCTGGCTGAGTTTGAATTGAATTATGTGATGAAACATATAATGGAGCTTGACCAGAATTCAGAACCAGCGATGTTAATATCCAATGCTTTTTAGAGCAATGGTCTGACTTGATTAGTGAATTTCTTTCTATGATAGAAAGTATAAAAAATTGTTAAAGGCAAAGATGTGCTGGTTGTTATAAGGGAGAATAAAAAGATGCAAGAGTGTAATAGCATAATATTGAAAGATATAATCGATGTCGATGAAATGAAACGAATCTTAAATTCCTTTGTTTTAGCCACTAGGCTGGGAGCCATATGTGTTGATGCTCAAGGTGAGCTGGCTATCGTTCCTGAAGAACACGAAGGGTATTGTCTGTTCTGTAAGGAGATTCGCAGAGATCAAGAGGGACGAAAACGCTGCAATGAATCTATGAATAAAGCAGGCAAGCTGGCAGCACAACTGGGAGAACCTTACATTTATCGTTGTCATGCAGGACTTATTGAATTTGCAGCACCTATACTGTTTAAAGATCTTTACCTGGGCAGCATATCCTGCGGACCGGTTCTCATGTGGGACTGGGATGAAGCAGCAGTAGAAGAGATTTTGAGTTTGACCAATGATCTGGGTATAAATCGAGAGAAATTGATTGATGCCGGAAGCAACATCAAAATGCTGACAGGCAGAAATGTTCAAGCTGCAGCGGAGCTTCTCTATATAACAGCAAATCATATAGCCAAATCGAACATAGAAACGCTGCAGCAGAGAAAAGAGTTGAACGACCAGCAGTCTCAATTGGCAGAAATGATATTTGAGCAGAAGAAGGCGGAAGAACGAATTCGGTTTTTAGAGGGGCGGATTAAGTGCAAGGAGTATCCTATTGACAAAGAAAACGATTTGCTCGACAAGGTTAGAATGGGGGACAGAACCGGCGCAAAGAAGAATCTCAATGAGATTTTATCCGTTATTTTTTTCCATTCAAGCGGAAATATTGAATTAATCAAAGCTCGTATCCTGGAACTGGTAGTCGTAATATCCAGAGCTGCAGTAGAAGGAGGTGCCAGCATGGACAAGTTGCTGGGTTATAACTATAGTTACATTTTCGAGCTGGCCTCCATGAATCGATTTGAGGACATCTGCTTTTGGATTGTCAAAATATTGGATACCTTTCTCGATACAGTATATGAATCCAGAAATATAAAGAACTCCAATTTGCTGGGGGAGGCAGTTTACATTATACAAAATCAATACAGCGAAAATCTAACCCTGGATGATGTGGCCCGGCAGGTCTTTATCAGCCCCTATTATCTGAGCCATCTATTCCGCGAAGAATTGGGAGTTACATTTTTGGAATATCTAACTCGTATCCGCATGGAGGAGGCCAAACGCTTGTTATGTGATCGCAGTCTGACTATATTGGATATTTCTGCAAGGGTTGGTTATGAAGATCCCAGTTATTTCAGTAAGGTATTCAAAAAGAATACAGGTGTGTCTCCTAATCAATATCGAAAATAAATATCGTAACACATCAGCAAAGAAAAGAGTTGAATAAGCATCAATACCAAAAACCCGAATTGTCCTTGACAAGAGCTACACATTATTTTATCATAATTTTAAGCTGGATAGTTTTATTTTTTATTCATTATGCTACTTCTCTTAAGCAAATTATTAGTAATGTTAATAATGCAGGAAGGAGACAACAGCAATGAATTTGGTTCACTTTAACAAGCAAAAATATAAGGATGTACTTTTGGTAAAAATGGTTGATAACAAAAATGGTGATTTACCGTTTTTTATTCGTCGCTACACTATGACTCCAGGCAATTCTACTTTGGAACTACACAATCACGAATGCATACAAATAAATTATGTCTATAAAGGAAAAGCGGAGCATTTGTTAAATAATCAAATTTTTGAGATAATAAAGGGAGATATTTTTGTAATTCCGCCTTATTTACCACATAGAATTATTGAGCCTAACGATTCTTGTGCTGAGATTATTGAATTTGAGTTTACACCAAGCTTTATAGATCAAGATTGTAACAACATTCAGAATACAGAACCATTTCTTGACTTTGCATATATTGAGCCTTTTCTGGTCAGTGAAAACTTTGTGAGACCGCGGTTGAACCTCATAGGAAAGGTACAAATCGAGGTGGAAGACATGCTAAATGAAGCATTAAGCGAATACAACAGCAAGAAACCGGGATATATTTTACTGATACGATCTTTGCTTCTTAAATTGCTGGTGCTGGTAGGACGAGAATTTACAGTATATCTGGAAAACTCGGAGAATCGCCCCATTTATGACAGGCACAGAGATGCAATTATCAGTGCAGTGAAGCATATAGATGCTCATTATACAGAAGATTTAAGTATAGATGAGGTTGCGAATGAATATAGATTGTCCCTGTCCTATTTCAGTTATCTATTCAAAAGCATTACGTCAAGAACGTTTACAGAATATGTAAACAATTGTCGCATTTCAAATGCTTTAGAGCTCTTAAAGAATACGGATAAAAAGGTAATAGACATATCATATGATGTTGGTTTTAATAATGTATATCATTTCAATAGAATATTTAAGCAGCAAATGGGGATTTCCCCCCTTGAGTACAGAAAACTGGAAGGGGCACTCTAAATTAGCAAGAGAAGGGCATTTTCAGGAATTAATAGAGAATATAGGTGAGTGTGCATTATGAAAAAGAGAATAGTTGTAGGTTCTTTGCGACAAGAAACGAATTCTTTCAGCCAGGTGAAAACGACAGCTGAGGATTTTACAGTTTATAAAGGTGAAGAAATGCTGAATTACATTGCATCTGCCCAAGTTTTCCATGAGGCGGATGTAGAAATAATTCCAACCCTGTGTGCATATGCAACCCCATCTGGTAAAGTGGATCAAGAAGCTTACCTGTTATTCAAAGACTATATTTTGAAGCAAATACCTCAGAACGAGAAAATTGATGGTGTATGCTTGTATTTACATGGTGCTATGAATGTAGAGAACATGGGAAGTGGTGAAGGGCCGCTTGTTTCGGAAATTCGTAACAAAGTAGGACCAAAGATTCCTATTGCAGTTACACTGGATTTCCATGCCAATAATACTGATTTACTCATGCAGTCTGCAAATATTATTTATGGGTACAGAACAGTTCCTCATGAGGATGCCAGGGAAGCCCAAATCAGGGCAGCACAGCTTTTATTGAAATGTATTGAGGGTAATATTGTTGTGGAATCTGTAATGATAAGAGTACCGATATTACTCCCGGGCGAAATGGTGACAACGGGAGTAGAGCCTGCCAAATCACTTATTAAAGAGCTGGATGCTGCTGAAAATGAAGAAGGAGTGCTTTGTGCTTCAATTTTCAGCGGAATGCCTTGGACAGATGCGCCAAATGCAGGTGCTAGTATAGTTGTGTCAGGTCAAAAAGGAACAAGAGGTGCATATAAGCAAGCCAAACGACTGGCAAAACTATTTTGGGATGCCAGGGGAGAATTCAAGTTTGAAGAAGAAGCAGCAGAACCGGAAGATGCAATTGAAAGGGCTGTTAACGCCGGTGAAAATTTGGTTTTTCTAAGTGATTCAGGTGACAACGTAACTGCAGGTGCTGCGGGAGACAATACCTGGCTGCTCGACTTAATACTTGAAAAAAACGTAAAAAATTCACTTGTTGCAGGCATCACAGACAGTCAAGCTGTAAAGCTGTATGATAACAGCGGTATTGGAGATATCTTAAGTTTTCAATTGGGTGCTGAATTAGACAATACCAGCAAAGCTATCAAAGTAGATGCTGCCCTTAAGGGGAAAGGTATTATTAACCAGATAGGCAGTAAAAGGCGTGCCCAATTCATACTGATAAATATTAAAGGTGTAGATGTAATTGTTACTGACATTAGATACTCTTTTACTTCACCTGAAATAATTGAAGCTGCAGGTGTAAAAATATCGGATTACAAGATCATCGTAGTTAAGCTGGGTTACATTTTTCCAGATTTGAGGAAGGTATCAAAACGCTCAATTATGGCACTGACTCCTGGAAGCAGCTGCCTTGCTATAGATAAATTTAATTTTCAAAATATAGTAAGACCGATGTTCCCAGTCGATAAAGAGTTTGATTGGGATAAGTGATGACATATGGATGGTACCCCGGTATACCCTTAAAGAATATAAAGGCATTAATAGACGCTATGGAGGAATATGCTTTTTATTATTAATGCACAATATGTATAAATAATATAGAAAATCAACTTCTTAGTAGAATATGCAAAGAAGTTTAATGCATAATTTAGTATACTCACATGAAATGGGGATTAGTTAAGTTAGGTTATATTATTCCAGATTTGAGGAGGATATCAAAACGCTTAATCAGTTGTAATAGTTCATAGACGTTAGATTACCTTTTGCAGGAGGAGTTTATATGACTCATAAGACAGATTGCTTATTTGAAAAGAAATGGGGAGTTTTTACACACTATCTTTATCGACCCCGAGCAACTTGAGGTGTTAAGACAAATCAATCAGTAAAATAACAGCAAAAAGGCTGTTTAATGTATAAGTATTTTGCAAGAAAACAGGTGGTAAAAATGTTTTTAAAAGGCGAAGTGCAATACTTAAGAGGTCTGGCAAATAAAGTTTTGCTTATTTCCAAAATGCCGGACCAAAATAAAAAGCGCAAAAAATGGGCAAAACACAACGCATTGATGGGCAAAGAGCCTATGGTGTTTGTTTATCCGGATGGTGCATGGGACGAACTCTTGCCAGGATCTGCTTTTCAATGCAAATCTGAATTAGGTAGATCTTTAGAGCATCAGCTTCTTTTAAAGTTGATCCGAAATGACTATATACCAGATGATGTCCCCATCGAGAGCAACATCAAGATAAATAAAGTAATTCATAATTCCATGTGGGGAGTTCAACCAATGGTTACCAAACCTGCGGAACAAAGAGGAGCATGGCATCATGACCCTATTATGGAAGAACCTTCTGATTGGAAGCAGTTGAAACAGCCTGAAGTGGAATATGATGATGTAAAAACAAAAAGAATCTATGAAGCAGCAGGGGATGCTTTAGGCGACATTTTGGAACCAAAACTGGTTGGTGTGACTAATTTCAGTTTTCATATGATGCATTGGTATTGTGATTATAGGGGTCTGAATAACATGATGATGGATCTGATAGATGAACCCAATATGGTTCATGACACTATACACTTTTTTACAGAAGGTGTCAAATCCATGTTAAAGCAGTATGAGGATTTGAATTTGATATCACTAAACAATGATGATACCTTTTTTTATACCGGCGGTCTGGGATATACGGATGAACTACCGGCAGCGGGGTTTAATCCGGACAGGGTGCGTCTATGCGATGTATGGGCAGCGGCTGAGGCGCAGGAGTTTTCCAGCATTTCACCTGCCATGCACGAGGAGTTTATTCTTTCCTATGAACGTGAAGTTTTAAAACCATTTGGTTTGACAGGATACGGATGTTGTGATGACTTGTCGAAAAAACTTGATGGTGTTTTGAAAATAAACAATATCCGAAGAATTGCTGTTTGTCCCTGGGCAGATATCTCAGAATTTACTCCTCGGTTGGGCAAAAATTATATTATGACTTGGAAACCTCAGCCCGCTTATCTTGCACATGATGTATTTGATGAGCAAAGTGTGTATGAAGAACTTAAAACTGGCATAACTAAGGCCAGGGGAGGTGTTCTGGAATTGATTTTGCGGGATACTCATACTTGTCGTCATGATCCAAATCGATTTATGAAATGGATACAACTTGCATACAGGGCAATCCAGGAGGCTTGGGTATAAGATTATATTATCTTATTTTAAAAAATTATCAGCTATCCTGACAATTGAGAAAGGAGATGATAAAAATGAATCTGGCTTACCTTGACAAGAAGGAGTATAGGGACATACCTTTATTAAAAATAGTCGATAATAGTGGTGGTTTACCGTTTTTCATTCATCGACACACTATGACTGCAGGTAATTTCACTTCAGTGCTGCATAGACATGAATATATGCAAATTAATTACGTCTATCAGGGAAAAGCAGAATATTTGTTAAACAATAAACATTTTAAGATTATTAAAGGGGACATATTTGTAATTCCTTCTTATATGCCGCATAGTATAATAGAAACTAATGATACCTGTGCTGAGATTTTTGAATTTGAATTTATGCCAGGCTTTATTAAACAAGACATTAAAAACATTAAGAATACAGGAATATTTATGGACTTTACTTATATGGAGCCTTTTTCGTTCAGTGAAAACCAGGTGAAGCCATGTTTGAATCTCGCAGGTAGAAAACAAGTAGAAGTAGAAGACATCCTGAATGAAGCTTTAAGGGAGTACAATAGAAGGAAATCCAGATATATCTTAATGATAAGATCCTTGCTTCTTAAGTTGCTGGTACTGATTGAACGTGAGTTTACAGCAAACCAGGGAGATGGGAAATTTTATCCCGTTTATGTTAGGCATCAAGATTCAATTTCAAATGCAATGAAATATATAGATTCCCATTATACGGAGGATTTGAGCATAGAAAAAGTAGCAAGAGAATTTGCATTATCCCAGTCTTATTTTAGCTATCTATTCAAAAACATAACATCAAGAACTTTTACAGAATATTTAAATAATTGTCGTATATCAAAGGCTTTAGAGCTATTAAAAAAGACGGACAAAAAGGTAATAGATATATCTTTGGATGTTGGTTTTAATAATGTATACCATTTCAATAGAATGTTTAAGCAACAGATGGGAATTTCTCCTCTTGAATACAAAAAACAAGAAGGATTATAGTAAGGGTAAACTGCTATGTTAGTGGAAAAGGTGGGAAAGAATATGAGCAAAAAAACTGTAGGGGTAATAACGAATAATAATAGTGATATTCTGGAAGTTTTAAAAGGTTCCTGTGCAGATATTGTAGTTATGAAGCCGGAAGAAATTAAGCTGTATGAACTGGATTCAATGTATTCCATCGCAATCCTCGGGGGAACAGAAGAAAAACCTTTATTGTTTCGTCCCAGAGAAAGAGTTATTATTGAAAAATTACTACAGTCCGGAAAAAAAATTTTCAGTGAATACTGCGGCAGTATCGGCAATATCTATTGTGCTCCTCCTGAGTCTACGAGATTTGATCGATTGGTCTTTTGTGCTGAGGATATAAAAGTTGATTTTGTAGAAGTAGGCGACATATTGGATGAACAATGCAATACAAGAATCAAACCATATGCAAATGCATGCTCTGGTAATAGACCAATCCTTCAATATGCTAAACTGAAAGCACACAGTAAGACTATTGTTGATAAAAAGCTGTTGAGCGAAATTTCCAATAGAGCTTTATGGTTTGATGACCCAAAGAATCTGCTGGTGTGCTGTTTCAGGATTTGTAACTTTGCAGAGGCGCGATTTTCTCCTATGATGAAATGGAGAGCAATCGTTAAGTTTATAGCAAGTTGGTTGTGCAATGAGGATGTTAATGTTTCTGTGAAAGCTCCATATGAGTTAAGACCATACGATGAATCAATTTCTTTTAAAAAACAGGTTGAAGAATGCTTTTATCGTTCAGTGAATTGGTTTATCAATTCCGGCATGTTGATCGATGATGGCAGAAATGGTGTAATGGAAGGTCTGGCAACTGAAGTTTTCCCCGATGGAGAACAGCGCCGGCTCGCATATGTCAGGGATGATTGCACTGCGGAGACTGCACTGGTATTTTTCATGAGATATTTTTTGGATCATGATAGGAGAAGCAAATATATATCTGATAATTTAATGTCTGTGTGTTTCAACTTTTTACAGTGTAAAGAAGGTAAATTCAAAGGGATGCTCAGATGGACACAAGAGGCATGGGGGGTTTGTTATCAGGATGATGCCGCCAGAGCAATTATTTCTCAACTGCTTATTTGCTTGTATACAGGGGAAAAAACATATTTGAAAGAATGCAAGGATGCGTTAGACTTCCTGATTAGAACAACGGGTACAGATGGAACACGTGTTCAGCGGACTGATAACATCAACTTGACAGAAGAAAGGCTGAAGATGCTGGCTGATACACCAGGTAATTTTATAAGCGCTCATTACAATGCATACTATCTGGCTGCGCTTTTACTGGCATATAAGATAACTGGGAATGATGAATATAAGGCAATTGGAATAAAGGGTCTGGAAACAATCATGTCACATTATCCTGACACCAGAAGGGAGCATAGTGAAACACAGGAAATGTGTAGACTGGTTTTACCTTTATCCTGGTTGTATTGGGTTACAGGAGAACCTAAGCACAAAGAATGGTTGTATAGGGTAACCGAAGACCTTGTAAGACTGAAACATCCATCAGGTGCTTACTTGGAATGGGACAGTGGTTATAAAGCTGACCGAAATAATGCAGGTGAAGGCGAAGAAAGCACCTTGTTGACCAAAAATGGTGATCCTGTAGCAGATTTACTGTATTCACTGAACTGGCTGCCAATGGCGTTTGCACAGGCATATTTAGTAACGAAGGATTCTTATTTCAGAAGGCTTTGGGAGGAAATTGCCAAGTTTTTTGTGTCTGCGCAAATCCATAGTGATAACAAGATGATTGACGGCGCTTGGGCAAGAGCCATGGATGTGGACCTAATGGAGGTTTACGGTATTAATGCGGATGTGGGCTGGGGTCCATGGGCTATTGAAACAGGCTGGACTGTATCTGTAATCGGAGCCGGATTGGCCACTGGTTTATCAAATGACAAATTAGAGCAAGTATTTATAAAGGAATGATACGGAATATGAAGAGAGACATATTTTTAAAAGCGGTACATAAGGGATTAATTGTTTCATGTCAAGCTTTAAAAGGAGAACCTCTTTACGGATCGCATATCATGGCAAGGATGGCTATAGCTGCCGAATCAGGTGGTGCCAAGGCTATAAGATGCAATTCGGTTTCCGATCTTAAAGCGATTAAAAAAGCTGTAAATCTTCCTCTGATAGGGCTGATCAAGCGCCAATATAAAGGCTACGATCCCTATATTACTCCTACCATACAAGAGGTTGATCAGCTGGTTGATGCAGGAGCCGATGTAATAGCAGTGGATTCAACAAACAGGAAGCATCCCCATGATCTTACTGCGGTTGAGTTTATTGATCAAATAAAGACTAAATATGATATACCAATATTGGCAGATATATCGGTTTTACAGGAAGGAATCGCCGCTGAACAGGCAGGCGCGGATTATGTTTCAACCACTATGTCCGGGTATACTCCTTATTCACCAAACATACAAGAACCTGATTTTGAGCTGATGCAGGCTCTGCCTAAAGTTCTAAGGATTCCTGTTTTTGCAGAAGGCAGAATTTTTGCTCCGAAACAAGCAAAGAGGTGTTTGGATAATGGAGCATATGCTGTGATTATAGGAGCTGCTATCACCAGACCTGAAGTTATCACCCGCAGGTTTGTTGAAAATATGAAATAACTTAATGCAAAAGATTGCCAAGCTTATAAAAGAAGAAATTTTATGACAGAGGTTGACAGAGGTGCAGTATGAATATATTCGCATTGGATATCGGGGGAACATCAATCAAATACGGTCTGTTTCGGGATGAAGAATTGGTGTATCGAAGTGAGATTCCTTCCACTGTATCATTTGGCACAGAAGTTTTATTTGAGACGATTGAAAAGCTGTTAACAGACAACCCGGCTGAAGCTGTAGGTATTTCTACTGCAGGGCAGGTGGACGTAGACAAAAGTGAAATCATACACTCAACGGATGCCATTCCGGGCTGGCAGGGCATGAAGCTGAAGCAGAGGTTGGAATCTTTGTTCTCCGTACCGGTGGCAGTTGAGAACGATGGCAATGCTGCCGCTCTTGGTGAAGCATATTACGGAAATGGAAGGTGTTATCAAAATCTGGTTTGCCTTGTTTATGGAACAGGTATAGGAGGTGGATTAATCCTTAATGGTCAATTGTATCAAGGGAGCACAGGCTCTGCTGGGGAACTGGGACACATACAACTGGAACAAAGTGGGGAAAGGTGCATGTGTGGAGGAAAAGGTTGTTATGAGGCTTATGCATCCACATCAGCCCTGGCTGCACAAATCAAACAGAAGATAAATAAAGATTTTACATGGGATTCCTTCTTTACTGCGGTAAGTAATTGTTCTATGCAAGAAATTCAAGTATACAACAACTGGATCGATTACGTTGCTGCCGGTCTTAAAAGTGTAATCCACACATTTAATCCCGAGTGTGTGTTATTGGGCGGGGGAATCATGGAACGACATTTTATAATAGAAGACGTTAACTGCAAGGTACAAACAGAAATCATGGACAGTTTTCGCAAGGTCAAAATCCTACCTATGAAATTGGGAAATAATGCAGGATTATATGGAGCAATGCATTCTGCATCCAGGATATATATACAGGAATAAGATGCTATGCGTAGTATATAACACAGTTTTGCAAACTGCTCTTCAGGGAATTATCAGCTATCCTAACAATGGGAAAGGGGTCGATGGTAGTGAATCCAGTATATCTTAACAAAAAAGAATACAGAGATGTACTTTTGATAAAAATGGTTGATAACAAAAATGGTGATTTACCGTTTTTCATTCGTCGATATACTATGACTCCGGGTAATTTTACTCCAGAACTACACAGACATGAATGCATGCAAATAAATTATGTATATCAGGGGAAAGCGGATCATTTGCTGAACAATCAACAGTTTGAGATTATTAAAGGGGACATATTTGTAATTCCCCCCTATATCCCTCACAGGATAATTGAGCTAGAAGATTCATGTGCAGAGATTTTTGAGTTTGAATTTATGCCAAGCTTTATTAATCAAGGCTTCAAAGATATTCAGAATGCAGAGTCGTTTTTTGATTTTGCATATATTGAACCTTTCCTGGTAAGTGAAAATCTGGTAAAGCCGCGTTTAAATCTTGTCGGCAGAAAACAAATAGAGGCGGAAGACATCCTGAATGAAGCCTTAAGAGAATACATTGGAAAGAAACCAGGATATATCCTGCTGATAAGATCTTTGCTTCTTAAATTGCTGGTATTGGTAGG
>ENA-UOOM01000549-UOOM01000549.1-fermentation-metagenome-genome-assembly--contig:-NODE-549-length-42117-cov-15.383149_pt1 | contig 42117 bp, 34 predicted proteins | sample MGYA00245781_ERZ724031 | MGnify/ENA primary metagenome ERZ724031 (study PRJEB28704, sample SAMN03018317) | fermentation metagenome | biome: anthropogenic terrestrial biome; feature: soil; material... | reverse complement strand
TGATTCATATATAACAATTAAACCTATAGCGGCGAGTAAAATTCCTTTAAATATTTGATTCATTTCATCCATTCTTCTTTTACCACCATAAAATATTATTTAATATTTATTAAAGTTTTCCCCTAAAATTTTTTTTATAAAATTAAAAGTTTAATTATTTTAAAATTTGTGTATGTGTTTTTATTTATTATACTAAATAGGGTTAGTTTGTATAATTGTAATAAAATGATTATATTAAATATCCTATAATTTTGATTATAAATTAATATAATTATTTTAATATATAAAATTAATGTTTAATAATGGACAGATAAAGGTTTAATATTAGGTTATAATTAAAAAATAGTGAAAAATGGTTAAAAAAAGCAATTTATTTTATTAAAAGAGAGAATAATATTTTTTTTAGAATAAAATGAAAATTAATTTTTCATTTTTTTATATTTCTAAAAAAAAATTATTTAATATTTATTTTTATTCTAAGAGTTTTCCTATGATTTTTTGCCAGGATGCGTTTGTTATGTTTTCAAGTTTCATACTTAATCTACGTAATTGTAGGGCATCTAAAGGACAAGCATTTACACATGCGCCACAGAGAATACATCTTTCTTCATTAAGTGATAAAAATCCATCTTTTATTTCTAAAGCGTTACATGGACATACTTCTATACAATCTTGACAATCTTTACATTCTTCTGCTTCTGGAATTAGCATTTCTCCATCGAATGGTTTAACTACTTTTATTGTGTCTTCTGGGCATAATTCTTTACAATATCCACAGTAAACACAATTATTATCAATGAATGTTTTTCCAGTTATTTCTGGTTCTGGTAATTCATCAGCATACATACATGTGTCACAGACTTGTTTTATTGCATTTTGTGGACATGCTCGTTTACATACTCCACATTGTACACATTTATCTAAATCCACTTCTATATTATTTGGTACTGCTAAATCTGTTCTAGTTGAAGATTCTGGAATTGCTTTTATTGTTATTGCACTTACAGGACATAATTCTTCACAAATTTTACAGTATAAACAGTCATCTTCATTTATTGATATGTTTCCATGAATTAAATCTGTTGGTTTTGGTAAGTTTCTTTGGAAAAAGACTGCGTCTTGTGGGCAACTATAACTACATTTTCCACAGTAGATACAGTTTTCTTCATCAATTTCTGAGAAGTGTGTCCATTTTGGATAATTAGGTAAGTCTTGTATGTTTTTTCCGTCTATTTCTAAGTTTAATGCATCGAATGCACATACTGATGCACATAATCCACAGAGCACACAACTGTCTTTTTCTATTTTTATTTTATCTTGGTTGGTTTTGCCTCTTGAGATGTCTGCTATTGGACCTAATTCTAATGATTGTGTTGGGCATAATTGTGCACATATTCCACAACCTACACATTTATCATTTTTATGCATTAATTTTCTTTTTTCATTACCATTTCTTTCAATAACTACCATTTGAAAACCCCGAAAATTTATTTTTTATCTTTTGGAATAGTTAAAAAATGTGTCCATAACCATTTTTATTCTCTTCGCTCTTTTAATGTATTATATTTTGAATAATATTTTTTTTAACTATTGAATATTTATAAACATTCTATAATATAAGAGTTTATATTTAATTATTTAACGAAATGAATATATAAACATATCGTATTTTTTTAAAAAAAAATGAAATAATCAAATAATTATTTCAAAAGACGTCCCTTTTTATCAATTTCACCAGCACGAATCCGGGTACTGGAAATAGGCACGTCATCAACTGCTAAAACAAAATTAATAACAATAATATCTAAAGGTTTCATACCTTTATTTTCTCTAATCTCATTAATTTTATGAGCATTAGGTTCTGTTTCGAGACTAACAACTATAGCATCATAATCTGGATCATCAATAGACGGCCCAAAAGGATCATCTAAACGACTAATATGGAAATTAGCATGAGATCCCTTAAGAAAATTATTTAAATTACCCATACGAACGTCACAAGAATCTATATCTCCTTTTAAACCCCCAAAAGCATTTGAAGTAACACCAATCTCTACTTCTTCACCAATCTCAAAAGCTTTTCCAATTAATTCCCTATGTCCATAATGAAACTTATCAAAAGTTCCACCAACAGCTACTTTCTTATACTTTTTAACCATAAACAAAAACCTTTAAAAAAAATAAATCAAATTTTATAATTACCTAAATAAGTATACACTTTTAATTTATTTAAAGTTTTATGAAAAAAATAATAAAAAATAAGATAATGAGTTTAAAAAAAAAAAATAAATAAACTCTAATAATAAATTTTTAATTAAAACATATTGAATCTAAAATGGCACTACAACATATTTATGTAAATCTGAAAATGAATACACATTCCAATTTACTACATGACCTAAACTATTTCTAACACTAGTAGCATCAGCTGAATACCATGTGTCTCCAATAAGAATTTGTGCCCAAACATGTCCAGTAACTAAACCACTACTAAATGTACATCCTTGACCATGACAGTATCTAGCAGCTAAACCTGCAGCTCTACAAAGAGCAATAACAAGACTAGCTTGATCTACACAGTTTCCTTTACCTGCAGATAAAGTACCAGAAGCACCTCTAACACTATTACTATAGTAACTATAACTAATGTCATCTCTAACATAATTAAATATAGCAGTAGCTTTATCAGCTTGAGTAGTTAAACTTGAAGTTAAACTATTAGCTAAAGATATAATGGCACTGCTTTGAGAATTACATTTCCAACTAGTACTATTAGCATAATATGCACTTGCATCTGCACCATTATTCCGTTCATTTAAACCAGATACAAACTGATTAGTAGGTAAATCACTAGAAGTACCACCATTTACTGAAGAAGAAACAATAGAAACAAAATTAGGGAAACGACCATTCTCTGAATAGAATATTAAAGCTTTCACCATAGCATAAGTATAATCATCAAATGACATTTGACCTAAAGAAGTAGCTACATAATTAGGATCATAACCATGATTATCAACAAAAGTAGCAACTTTAATAGCCACATTTACAAGTTTATCCATATCATACTTACCATTAATATAATCCCCATTAGGGTTAGGTGCAGCAGTAACATCTTTAAGAGTTACACTATTAGTATTTCCAGAATTAATATTAACAATTGCTTGAGCAACATAATATGCAAAATCCCCTATAGAATATGTCTTATCATTAAGAGTTATACTGTCAGGTAGGAGAGAATTAGCTAAAACATAATCTCGTATAGAAATAGCCCCAGAGATTATTTGATTAATACTTATATCAGAACTAACTGGTTGAGGATTAACAATTATATTTTGAATATCTCCACTACAAGCACTGTAAACTGAATCTCCAGAATAGAATCCTTGAATAGTATAAGTTCCTACTGCTAATCCTATAGGTATGTTTATTATACCATTTTCATCTGTAGTATAAGTATAGTTAAATTTCTGTCCAGATGCTTTAGTGAATACTATTAACATTTCTTTATTTGCTATTGTATTTCCATAAATATCAATTAATGTTAATGTGTAAGATTGACCTGAACCTTGATACATAGTAAGATTTGAAGATTTGATTAAAGTAGGAGTTTTAGGAGCAGATATTGTTAAATCAATAACAACACTACTTGGATTATAATTACTATTACCTGTAAATGAATATTTAACAGTATATTCCCCTTTAGTTAAACCTATTGGTAAAGTTGCTTTACCTGCATTATCTGTAGTTGCATAATAATCTTTACTATTAGTCCCTACGGAAAATGTTATACAAATATGTTGACCTATAAGTACTTTACCATTAATATCTGTTAAGATAACACTTACATTAGTACCATCATTTTGAATCATACTTATATTATCCGCAGTTAAAACTGTATCGGTTTTATTTGTATTGTAATTGTTAACTATGAAAGAATTAGTACCTTGACATGAATTGTAAGTTGAATCTCCTTTAAAATTATAGGTTATTGAGTATGTTCCTGCAGAATAACCATTAGGTAAATATAAACTTGCAACACCTTTTTCATTAGTTACAATTTCAAAAGATAAACCATTAATAGAGACAAAAATATTTTTATCACTTACAGGATTACCTGATGCATCTAGAAGTGTAATATTGTATAATATGTTTTCATAATTAGTGTAAACAGTTAAATTTTTACCATTGATTATAGTATTTGTTTTAGAAACTGTTGGAGTAACTACAGAAATAGGAGATGATCCTGAAACATTACGATATGTATTATCTCCATTATAGGTATAATAAACATCATATGATCCAAGTGCAAGATTTACTTGAATATTTGCTTTACCTTCTGAATTTGTAGTTATTGTATAAGGATTAGTATATTGTGTTCCTTTTCCAAATATTACATTAACTTGTCGATTACTTAAAGGGTTTCCATTAATATCAGTTAATGAAACTGTTAAACTGTTTCCTTTAGGAACTGTATTATTTAAAAGATTAATAATAGTATAAATTCCATTAATAACAGTTAAATCCACAGAATTACTGCTTGCAGAATAATTAGTTGATCCAGAATAAGAATAAGTAACTGTATAAGTATTAGGTGCTAAGTTAATTGGTATACTCACTTCCCCATTACTATTTGTAGTTAGGAAGTAGGTTTTATTATTAGAACCAAATTTAAAATCTAAAGCTATTGTTTGACCAGATATTCCATTGTTATTTCCATCAAGGAGTGATACTATAAAGTTATCTCCTTTATATACTGTATTTCCTGAACAATTCATTGTAGTGGTAGTTGATAGATAAGTATCCCCAAGAATGACATTATTATTTGTTTGACTCAACATACTTTGTGAAGATTGTAAAACCACCTTACTATTAGAACTATCCAAATTATTATCACTAGTTGTAGTATTTGCACTATTTGCAATATTCCCATTAGTGGATGAGTTGGAAGCAACATCCTGAGAAGTTTCAATATTATTTGAAACTTGAGAAGTACTATTAGTTAAATCTGAGATTTGGTTAATATTACTACATAAATTTGGATTGTTTGATACATCACTAGCATTACTTGCACAAACTCCACTAATACTAATAAAAAGTATTAATGACAGTACAAGAATAAATGCTTTGTTTTTTATCAAAATTTTTCCACCTCAATTTATTAAATTATAATTTTCTAGTAATTATGAAAAAATTATTTTATAATATTTAATCACCTAAAAAAAATAAGCTTTTTAAAAATATTTCTAAAAATTTAATTTTTTTTTTAATCCTTTTATTTCTTAAAAAAAATATTCAAGAAAATAATTAATTTTTAATATTAATAATAATTTTTTTTATGTGAAAAATAAAAGGTGTATTTTTTTGGGTGAAATATTTTTCCACAATTATTATACATATTTTTATATAGTGAAAATATATAAAACTAACTACGATAAAAAATTAATAAAATCAATGCTTTTTAATTTTAAAAGCTTAAGAAAAGTATAAATATATTTAATTTTAAATTAAAATAGTTTTTGGAACTATAAACTGAATAGGTAAGTTTAAAGTTTATAAAGATTAAAATTACCTTTGAAAAATTAAGTGAATTTGAAACTATTAATAAATATATATTCAATTATCTATTTAAAAAAAAATTAACTTACTAATAAAGTTTCATTAATTAATTAATTAAGATTTCTAAATTTAAGAGTAAATATTATATCATTATTAAAAATAAATATTTAATACTTATATATGAGTATTAATATGATTATAAAATGTTAAAAATAGTATAATATTGTAATTTAATTATGTTTAATAACTTGTTTTATTTAACTGTTTTAAAAATAGTGTTAATTAATTTTTGATTAATATTTTTATAAAAAAAGGTTTTAGATAAGTTTAATAAAATTATTTTAAAAAAAGTTGATTTAATGAAAAAAATGTGTTTTTCATTAACAAAAATTTAGTTTATTAATTCTTCTTTATCTTCAACATCATCTTGAGAATTATCTTCAAATTCTTTTTTTACAATAACAGTTCTTGAGATATAATCAAGAAATCTATCATCTTTTTTAACTATGATACCTACTAAAATATCTAATATAATAATTACCCAATAAATTTTAGAAATACTTCTAACAAATGTTTGGGCATATGATAAGTCTTGATTAGTAGATTGAACTTCTATATCAAATAAACTTTTACCTAATGTTGCGTGATTAACTTTTTCAAGCACAGTGAAATAAATTATTTGAATTATTGGTAATACAAAGATGAAGTAATGGTATATTGCAAATACATTATAATGATTTGCGAATAAAAAAAGAACATAGGATATTATCCACATGAATGCTGATACGACAAAAAAGTCTACTATGTAAGCACCAGCTCTTTGTTTAAAGTATTCAATTTTAACCATAAATTTTTTGCCACCTATATTAATAATCTATTAATATTTATTATATTAATAATATATAAAAACTATTTTTTTAACAAACTCTTGGAACCGGATCAGCAATTGGTGTTTCCATGATTCTTACACCACCAACAGGTGTTTCAACTAATACATGATTGTCATCAGTGACTTCACCTATTATTGCAGCGTTTTTACCATATTTATCTTTTTTAATAGCTTTTAAAATATCTTCGGCATCGCTTGCTTTAACACCCATTACTACTTTTCCTTCATTAGCAACTTCATAAGGATCTATACCTAACATGTCACTAACTCCACGAACTTCATCACGGATAGGTATACTATCATCTTGGAGAAGTACTCCTACTCCGGATTTATCTGCCATTTCATTTATAGCATTAGCAAATCCTCCACGTGTAGGGTCTTTCATTGCATGAATTTCTCCAGCAGCGGTTGCTTTTTCAACAATTCCCCACATTGGCGCAACATCACTTTGTAATGTTGATTCGAAGTTAATACCTTCTCTTAAACTCATTAAACTTAAACCATGATCTCCTACAGTTCCAGTTATTATGATTTTATCTCCTATTTCTAAAGTTGAATCTCTTATAACTTTATCATTATCAACTATACCTAATCCAGTAGTTGATATAACAATACCATCTAATTTATCAGATTCCATTACTTTAGTATCTCCAGCAACTATTGCAACATCTACCTCTTGACAACAAGCATCCATAGATTTCATGATTGTATCTAATGATTCTTCTGGAAATCCTTCTTGAATTATCATTGAATTTGTAATTGCTAAAGGTTTTGCCCCCATCATACTTACATCATTTATGGTTCCCGCAGCTGCGATTCTACCAATATCCCCTCCAGGGAAGAATAATGGATTTACAGTATGTCCATCAGTTGTTATTACAATTTGTTGATTTCCAATTGGAATAGTTGCTCCATCATCTAATGAATCTAATCCAATTCCATCATTAACCGCTTTTTTAGTTACATTTCCAAGGATAGTGTCTTTTATAAGGTTTTCCATTACCTCTCCACCGGCTCCATGGTTCATTCCTATTTTCATAAAGTATACTCCATTGTTTTTAATAATTTGTTTTTAATTAAATAAAAAGAAACGATTATTTATCTTTTTATTTTAAAATTAGATTTATAGAATTAAAAAATAACATTATGTAATTTATTATAAGTATTTAAAATAGTTTATGTAAACAAAAATAGTTAATTTATAATATATTAAAAATAATGAATTAAATAAAAAAAAAGATTAATTAGTATGCTTAAATAAGCACACCGTTAATAACACCATCTTGACCAGGACGACTAGTTACTTTTGCTTTACCAGCACTAGTTTCAACAATAGCTCCTTTGGTTATGATGTTACGTCTAACATAGTTGGGATTAGCTTTATTTTCAATAACATTATAGATTTCAGCATTTTCAGCATTATTATTTTCTGGATTTATAATGTTTATAGTGTTTCCTTCAGCTAATCGGTTTTTAAAATTACCACCGTGGGTTCTTATTTTTCTAAGATTCTTTTCACCAAGTCTGGTTTCAGCAGGATCTCTTCCTAATTCGAATTTTCTTTTTCCACGCATTGAAATGTTTCTTTTACCAGATGGTCCTCTGGTAGATTTTCCTTGACTAATTGCCATTTTATAATCACCATTTTATAAATTAATTATACATTTTTTTAATAATAAAAGTTTTTTCCTAAAATTCTCTTTTGGAAAAGTTAATTAAAATAAAACTCTTTAAAAAGTTTTTTCTATTAAATAAGTTTAATAAACAATAAAAATTATTTTTCTATATTTTTATATAATTGAAAAAAATTAGAGTCTTCTTTATAAGTATAATATCAAAATATTATGTTTAATATTATATATAAATATTATGTTAAAATATGCAAATTTTAAAATTTTTACAAAAATTTTTCTCAAAAAAATTTTATTAAAGGTTCTATTTTATTGTATAAACAAATATTTTTTCGAGACAAAAAAAATATTTTACTAATAAAAATTAAGCAAGTAATTAATGTTGATTATTCTAATTTATTGAATAATTTTTTTGAAAATGCAAGAAATATAATCAAAAAAACAGATAATTAGAATTATAATATAGTATATGTATTTACATATTATATAAACATTAGCATTAATTATTAAGACTCATTAAATACTAAAGAAAAAAGGAATAAACTTAATAAAATTAAAAAAATAGTTAAAAAATTTATTATAATATAAGAAACATAATTAAATATAATAAAATTGAAAAAAAAAATATTTTTTCAGGTGCCACTTAAATATGGAATCTAAAACACAAACAAAAAAAGAAATTGAAATTCAAAAAAAAGTTAAAGAATTTTTAGGCACTTTTAATAGTACATTACCTTCAACTATGGAATTAGAATATGAAGGATTTTATCGCAGAGGATTCTTTTTAACCAAAAAAAGATATGCTGTAATTGAAAATGGAAAAATAATAGCTAAAGGATTAGAGCTGGTTAGAAGAGATTGGGCCCCAATAGCAAAACAAACCCAAGAAAACATATTAGAAGCCATTCTTAAAGAGGGTAACATTAACAAAGCAGTAAAAATAATTGGTAAAAATTTAAAAAAAATAAAATCAGGAAATGTTAATTTAGAAGATTTAGTTATTCATACCCAAATTACTAAAAAATTATCAGAATATAAACAAATAGGTCCTCATGTAATAGCTGCAAAAAAAATGGAAGAAAAAGGTATGGAAATTGGAAAAGGGACCATTATACGCTATGTAATAAAAAAAGGTAAAGGATCTATAAGTCAAAGAGCAGTCCCTTATGAATTCAGTGAAGATGTAGTTTATGATGCAGATTATTATATTAATAATCAAGTTTTACCTGCAGTATCAAGAATAATGGAATCTTTAGGATATACTAAGGAAGATTTAGCTAATTTAGCAACTAATGAAAAACAACAAAGTTTAGATGACTTCTTTTAAAATTAAAATTATGTTTAATAAAAATTTATATAAACTTAAAAAAATATAATAAAAATTAATATTTATAATTTGTGAATAAGAATGAATAAATGTGGAGATAATAAATTGGAAGAAAAAGCAGTATTTTTTGATATAGATGATACATTATTAGATACTTCAAGCTTCGCTGAAACAGCCCGAAGAGCTGCAATTGAAATGATGGTGGAAAACGGATTACCATTAGAAAAAGATGAAGCTTATGATTTACTTAAAGAAATAATTGAACAAAAAGGAAGTAATTATGATAAACACTTTAATGTATTAACTAAAACAGTTTTAGGAGAAGAAGATCCATTCCTTATAGCATTAGGAATGACTACTTACCATAATGTGAAATTCGCATTACTCCGACCATTTCCCAGAACTACTCAAACATTATTATACTTAAAAACTAAAGGTTATAAATTAGGAGCAATAAGTAACGGAATCACAATAAAACAATGGGAAAAATTAATCCGATTAAATATCCATGGATTTTTTGATGAAGTAATAACTTCAGAAGAAGTAGGATTTAAAAAACCAAATCGTCACATATTCGAAGAAGCTCTATCAAAAATGAATTGTAAAGCAGAGAAAAGTATAATGGTTGGTAATAAATTAGATGTGGATATTATTGGAGCTGCAAATGCTGGAATGAAAACCGTCCTTGTAAATTCAAATATTGATTTAGAATCTGAAGAAAGAATAATTGAAGAAAATATTGAATTAAAAGTTTTAAACAATATCTCAGAATTAAACACAATCTTATAAAAAAAAATAGTAAATAATTAAAAACAGTAATTAATATAAAGGGAAAAATATAAATTTCCCTTTCTTGAAAAAATTTCATCCCTATTTTTTTTATAAATCTAATTTTAAACCTATTGGGCAATGATCAGATCCCATTACATCAGATAAAATATAGGAATCAACTACTTTATCTAAAAATTCTTCATTTACAAAGAAGTAATCTAATCTCCAACCTACATTTCGGTCACGTGCTTTAGTACGGTAACTCCACCAAGTATATTGATCAGGTTCTTGGTTGAATTCACGAAATGTATCAACATAACCATTACTTAAGAATTTAGAAACCCATTCTCTTTCTATAGGTAAAAATCCTGAAACTTCTTCATTAGCTTTAGGTCTTGCAAGATCTATAGGATTATGTGCAGTGTTTAAATCACCACAAATTACAAGATTAGTTCCTTCATCCCGTAGTTTATTTGCATAGTCTAGGAAAGCATCATAGAAATCTAATTTATATTGTAAACGTTCTTCTCCAGATCCACCATTTGGGTAGTAAATATTTAATAGGGTGAATTCATCGTAATCTATTCTTAGTAAGCGGCCTTCAGTGTCGAATTTTTCTATTCCCATTCCATTTATAACATTTTTAGGTTTAATTTGTGAATAGGTTGCTACTCCACTGTATCCTTTACGTTCTGCACTGTTGAAATAGCTAGTGTAATCTGGTATATTTATTAATTTTTTTGGTAATTGGTCTATTTGAGCTTTGGTTTCTTGTATTGAAATTATATCTGGTTTATTTTCACTTAACCAATCTATGAAACCTTTACGATGTATAGCTCTGATACCATTTACATTCCATGATATTAATTCTAACTCAGACATTTTTATTCCAACCTATTTTTTTTTAAATTCTTTTTTTTTAATCTAATTTGATTCCTTTATCTAATGGTAGTTCTCTTAACCATTTGATATCACTTTTATATAGCATTCTTATATCATTTATATCATAACGTAACATTGCTAATCTTTCAATTCCTAAACCGAATGCTAATGCAGGAGTATCTATTCCTAATGGTTTTAATACTTCAGGACGGAACATTCCAGCTCCACCTAATTCTATCCATGAATCTTTTTCTTCAAAGAATACTTCAGTTTCTATACTTAGGTAAGTGTAAGGGAAATATGCTGGTCTGAAACGTACTTGTGTGAATCCTAATTTTTTATAAAATTCTCTTAAGATTCCTAAAAGGTTTTGGAAATTAATGTTTTCACCAGCTACTACTCCTTCTACTTGATGGAATTCTGGTAAGTGTTTATAATTAATTGTTTCTCTACGGAATACTCGACCTACACTGAACATTTTAAATGGAGGTTCATGACTTTCTAAATATTTTGTACTGATTCCTGTTGTGTGAGTTCTTAGTACTGATTGTTTTGCAACTTCTACATCCCATTTATAACCCCAACCTTCAGATGAAGTTTCTCCTCCGTCTTCGTGAGTGCTTGCTACACGTTCAACTAATTCTTTATCTGGTAAATCTACACGTGCTGGGTTTTTAACATAAAATGTATCTTGCATTTCACGTGCTGCATGGTCTTGTGGTTGGAAGAGTGAATCGAAATTCCAGAATGCACTGTTTAATATATCTCCATCTGATTCTGTAAATCCCATGTTTAAGAATATATCACGTATTTCTTCTATGATTTTTCTAAGTGGATGCATTTTACCTGGGAATATGTTTGGTGATTCTGCATTAATATCATAGGGACGGTATGATAATTTTTCATATTCTCCACTTTCTAATTGTTCATGGGTTAATTGTGTTGCTTGTTCTTTTATGGTTATTCCTGTTTCTAAAATTTTTGAACCTAATGGTGTTAATTTGAATGAGTGATCTACTTTTTTAGTATCTTTTAATAAATTTTTACGGTTTTTTAATTCATTTAATCCTTTTAGTAGATTATTAGGTAATTCGAATGGGTTTATTATATGTTTAATTTTTAAGAGGCTAAGTAATTCTTCATCAGATCCTAAATTATTAAATGCATTTTCCCCTTCTTCAGTTATACTTATTACACCTTTATCAATTTTAGCCCAGTGTTTACGAACTAACCAACCCATTGCAATGTTGACTTCAAATTTTTGCAATCCTGCTTCGCCCATAAGGTCTTTCATTGGTATTTGTTTCTTTTCTTTTAGTACATTAATTACTCTACGTTCTGGTAGACCTTCATCTGCAAATAGTGCGCCATCAGAGGTTAGTTGGAAATGTTCTTCTACATCTTTTTCCATGATTATTATATTTTTTGATGCAAGAGATCCTGCTGCACTCATAACTGATTTAATATCCATACCTGTGTTTTCAGCTATTTTATCTGGTGTTATGTTTTCGTCTTTTTCTAACTCTTTTAAGAGTTTTTTTTCGTAAATATGTAATTCATTAATAATTTTTGTAATATCGTCGCTCATTTTATGTTCAACCGTAAAAAAAATTTTTAATATAAAATAGAATAATAATGTTTTTGTTTTAATAAGTTTATATATTTTTTTTAAAATAGAAGTGTTATAAAAAAATAATTTTAAATATTTTTTTATTCCATTTCATCTTTTAAGTAGCTTAACATTATACTTGCAGCTGTTAAATCTGCTGTGGTTCCTGGATTGTAATTGTTTTCATAAAGATAGTCATCAAAGTAGTTTAAATCTTTATCAAAATATTCTTCACCATATTCGTTTAGTAAAGTTTTAGCACTTTCACTAACTTTTGATGCTTCTTCTTCACCATATTTACGGCTAATTAAAGTATCTGGTACTTTTGAAAGTAATGTTAAGAATGTTTGAACTGTTGCTGTGTTGGTTCTTTTATCTTTTCTTAATTCATCAAAAGTTTTGAATCCTATATCGAAGATTTTTGGCATTTTGTTTGTTAATTCAAATGCTAATTGATCCCAACCTGCAGAAATTTCCAGTACATCATACATGGTTTGATTATTTTTGCGAAGTTCATCTTTTGCATTGTCACTTTGAACATCATACTCTTCTTGTTCACCCATTCCTCCAGCACTTGCAAGATTTATTGCATCATAAAGGTTTACTGCATCTTCCACTGTTGTAGCATCTAATAATTTTCCAATATTTTCTTGTATTTCTGTAAAATCATTACTAATACTTGCAGCTTGAGCTATTGGAACTTCTAACATCATGATACCGAGGTTAGTATTATTTTTTATCCAATTATCAGTTTCTTTAACTGCTTCTAAAATATATTTACCTATATGTGCTTTACTATAATCATTATCTTTAAGTATTTCTTTTGCTTGTGTTGCTGAGGAGGTAATGATGTTTTGTGTTACTACTCCACTGATAAGGAAATCTTCAAAGGACATGTCAAAAAAGTCTCGTGTACGGTGAACGTTTCCAGGTTTTGGATATCCACTTACTTCTAAAACACTTGATATTGATGATATTTTACCTATGAGTTCTGGTTTTAACATTAAAATTTAACTCCTTTATTAATTTATTTTTATAATTTGTCTAATAATTCAGGTGCAAAGTTAGTTATTATTAATTCTGCCCCTGCTCTTTTTATTGCTATCATAGCTTCCATTATGGATTCTTCAGGTAAAACTCCTGCTTTAATTGCTGTTTTAAGCATAGAATATTCTCCACTCACACTATAAGTAGCTATTGGCATGTTGAAATTTTCACTTACACGGTTAATAATATCTAAACATGGAATTGCAGGTTTGACCATTACAATATCTGCACCTTCTAATATATCTAATTCTACTTCTCGTAAAGCTTCATTACTGTTTGCTGGATCCATTTGATAACTCTTACGATTTCCTTCACCTGGAGCACTGCAAGCTGCGTCTCTGAAAGGTGCATAAAATGTTGAAGCATATTTAGCTGAGTAAGCCATAATTATTACATCATCATAACCATTTTCATCTAAAGCTTCTCTAATTGCACTAACTCTACCATCCATCATGTCTGATGGTGCTACAATATCTGCTCCTGCTTCTGCTTGACTTACTGCTACTTTACATAAATATTCTAATGATTCATCATTTAAGATTTTTAAATTATTATCACAGTTTTCATCTTCAGTTATTAATCCACAGTGACCATGTGAGGTGTATTGACATAAACATACATCTCCTATTACTACGAGATTTGTTTCAGCTTTTAATTTACGAATAGTTTTTTGAACAATTCCTGTAGATTTAAATGCTGGTGTACCTATTTCATCTTTTTCATCAGTTAATGGTACTCCGAAAACTATTATTGATTTTAAACCTTTGTTTTCTAATGTTTTAGCATATTCCACTGCATCATCTATACTGTACCGGTATTCATCAGGCATTGTTGGAATTGGTTCTTTTTTACCATTTTCTAATCCATCTTTAACAAAGATTGGATAGATTAAATCTTCTTTTAAAAGTTTTGTTTCGCGAACCATATCACGTATAGCTTCATTTTTTCGTAATCTTCTCATTCTAGTTGTTGGAAAATCCATAATTTTTTCCCCTATTTTTTAAATTTTTTTAATAAATTGTCATTTAAACCATATGGTTTTTTATTATAATAATTTTTAGCATGTTCATCAATTAGTGAATGATATTCTTGATAATCATTTACTGAACCTTTAAAATTATTTTGAAAAAATTTTTTAATTTTCATATAATTATCTTTAGGCCCTATTAAACCTAAATTAATGAATATTCTTTTAAGATATGTATCTACTATGAATTCTTTCTGCTTATATGCAAATAAAAGAATAGAATCAGCAGTTTCATTCCCCACTCCCTTAACATTTAATATTTCTTTTCTTGTTGGAATTTGACTGTTTAAGTCTTGATAAAACTCTAAAACATTAATAATATAATTATATTTCTGATTATAGTAACCACTAGGTTTTATAGATTCTTTAAAATTCTCTTCATTATTATAAGCATAATTTAGAATTTCAGGTGCTGTTAAATCTATTTTTTGATTTAAGTTTTTTAATGATTTAACAACACTTGGCCAAGAAGTATTTTGGGTTAATACACTTCCCATAATTATTTCAACTTTTTGTGATTCTGTCTTTGGGAAATTATAAAGGCCTGGGATGATAACCTGATATACTGCCTGTTTTTGTTGGATTAACACCATCATAATTTAGAAATGGCCACCATCCTTGATAATCATATTTTTCAAGCAGTATTTTATAGATTATATTTAAAATATTTTCATTAGTTTTCATATAAAAATAATCCTAATTCTTAATTTTTTTTGATTGTTTTTTAAAAATTAATTATTATATATTATAATATTGTTTAAATATGACTTAATATAAAATTTATATTAGTTTGTATATTATAATATTAATTTTATTTTATTTATACTAAAAAAAATTATGGAAATGATGTTTATATGGTGAATACTACAGGAAAAATGTTTCAAATAACTACTTTTGGTTCTTCCCATGGTCGAGCATTAGGGGCAGTAGTTGATGGATGTCCAGCTAATTTAGAATTAAATGAAAAAGATATTCAGATAGAGTTGAATAAAAGACGACCTGGAACTAGCAAATTAACTAGTCAGAGAAATGAGAAAGATCATGTTGAAATTTTATCTGGAATATTTGAGGGACGAACAGATGGAACACCAATTGCATGTATTGTTTTAAATAGTAATCAACATTCTAAAGATTATAGTAATCTTAAAAATGTTCCTCGTCCCGGTCATGGGGATTATTGTTGGTATAGTAAATATGGTAACTATGATTATAATGGTGGAGGCCGTGGTAGTGGTAGAACCACTATTGGACAGGTTATTGGAGGAGCTATAGCTAAGAAATTATTAAAAACTCATGGGATTGAAATCATTTCACATGTTACTCAGATTGGGAATGTTGTAGCTGAAGATATACCTTTAAATGAAATCCATAAGAAAGTTAAATTAAATCCTGTTCGTTGTGCTGATAATAATGCTGCAAAAAGAATGGAAAAATTGATTTTAGAATGTAAAGATTCTGGTGATAGTGTAGGTGGAATTGTTGAAACTATAGCTACTGGTGTTCCAACTGGATTAGGTGAACCAGTCTATGGAAAATTAGATGGAGATTTAGCTAAAGCTTTAATGGAAATTAATGCAGTTAAAGGTGTTGAAATTGGTGCTGGTTTTGAAGTTGCAAGTAATTTTGGAAGTGAAAATAATGATGAATTCATACTTAACCCAATGATTGATAAAAAGGATATCAACTTAAAAAGAGATGTTATCACAACTACTAATAATTGTGGAGGAATACTTGGTGGTATGAGTGATGGTATGCCAATAATTTCACGTATTGCTATTAAACCTACACCTAGCATAAGTAAACTACAAAATACTGTAAATCTTAAAGAAAAAGAGAACAATCCAGTACTTATTGAAGGACGCCATGATCCATGTATATGTCCAAGAGTAACTATTGTAAGCGAATCTGCAACAGCAATTGTACTTGCAGATCATATGATAAGAAGTGGATTTATTAATCCATGTAATATTAAGAAAACAAGTTTCTAAAAATAATTATTCTTTATTTAAAAATTTTTTTAGGTTTTTTCTCCTCAACATCAGATGGAAAAACCTCATTAAAATTACTATTTTTCATTAAATGATTTTTTAAAGCACTATATTTAGATTTTTCAATATTATTTTCATCAATATCAATTTTTAACCCATCAAAAGCTGCAATAGTTTTCACACCAGTTTTTCGCATAACTTTTTTTGCCTCATTTACTGGATTACTGTTTAACATTTTAAATCCAAAATGTGTCATAATAGCTAATTTAGGTTTAACTTCATTTACAAGGTTTGAGAAATTATTTGTACACATATGCCCCTTAATAGATTTAGTTCCAGGACGTAAAACACTTGCTATAAGTATATCAGCATCTTTATGATATTTATATAATTCAGGGAAATATTTAGTATCTGAAGTATAAGATACAGTGATATTACCTGCTTTCATTTGAAAACCTACACCTGTTGGATCTCCATGAATTGTTTTTGTTCCTTTAATTGTGAAGTCTTTAGTTCTTTTAACTTCTCCAGGTTTTAACACTATATTTAAAGATTTACTTTTATGATAATCACTGATTGCAGGACCCCATTTTTTATATCCTTCACAAACACTTTGACTACCCATAATCACTCCATAATTTTTAGTCATACCTCTAGTCATTGCCTCGATTAATATTTCAGCATCATTATAATGATCAGTATGCGTATGTGAGACAAAAACTCCATCTATTGTTGTTGGATTTAAACCGAATTGATATGAGCGAACTAATGCTCCAGGACCGGGGTCAATATAATAATTTTTCCCTGCAAAATCATCAATCCGAAACCCTCCAGTCATTCTTTTTTGACTAATAGTGGCAAATCTACCACCACCAGACCCTAAAAATGTTATTTTCATCGAATACATTCCCCATTTATAATTTTTTTAAATATTACATAAGATTATATCACATTTTAAACTTGTTTTATTTCGAAGTGTGCATAATTCTTCATTTGAAATTACTACTTTATCCCCTATTTTCACATCTTTATCAATATCAAAAAACATTATAACATTTTCACCAGGACCTACTAAAAGTTTCCAATTCCCATCAAAAGCTTGAATATTTTTATTTAGTTTAACTTGAACCATATTGCCTTCAATACTCACAACATCCCCAATTTCTCCTTCATTCACAATTGTTCTTGCTAATTCTATGGTTCGTGTTTTTTCCATTAAATCTTCTTTTAATTGATTTCTGAATTTACCTAATAATTTTAAATCTCTTTGTATAACTTCATTTAGATAAGTTTGTGAATCTTTTGAATTTAAATTCTTTTGTACTAATATTACATCTGATTCTTGACTTACTGAGGGTGTTTTTTGGGATATTTCTCTTAATATTTTCTTAAATATATCTCCCATATATTTTAAACTGTAGGATGGTTTCCAGTAGGCTTTTAACAAATTATTTGCTAAATTTTTTGTGATTTTATTACCAAATAGGATTATACTACTGTTTCCTGATTCTCTAGATGTTACTTTGGATCCTAAAAGTTCTAATATTTGGTATCCATTGGTTGTTCCATAAATTCTTTTTCTTCGGGTTTCATTTGTTCCTTTTGTGATAACTTCACCCATTACGGTTCCTTCTACACTTTTAATTTTAGCTGCATCTTCTGTAATTTTTATGGAAATACCTAATTGTGATGCTCTATTTTTTAATTCTTCATCTGAGGTTAATTCTCCAGTGTATAGTTCTTCTTCTAATTTTTCTCTTGCAGATGCATCTCCGAAATACGCTATTCTTCTTTTATCACTAGCCATTACACATCCTTTTTTACCTATATAAGCTATTATTAAACTCAATTTTATAACATCCCTAAACTATTTTTTCATACTTATTTTAGAATATAATTATTTTTAGATTTTGTTTATTATATTACTTATATAATTTGTTTTGAAAAATTGATTTGTTCATAACTTAATTTTATTTTAAAATAAATAATTATTTATTTATGTAGTTACAAACTAAACTTTAACAGTCTAAAAAAAAAGTTTATTGAAAATAATTTTTTTAATGGACTGAAAAATAATTTTAAAAATAGGAGATGAATTAATATGGCAGTAAGTGAAGTATTCCAAATTTATAGATGTAATGTATGTGGAAACATTGTTGTTGTAACTGCAGTTGGTGGCGGAGAATTATCCTGCTGTGGCCAAGCAATGGAATTACTTGAACCTAGACAATTAGAAGAAGGTGGAGTAAAACACATCCCTATTATTAAAAAAGAAGGGGATAAAATTGTTGTAGAAGTTGGAGAAGTAACTCATCCAATGGAAGATGAACATTATATTGCTTTTGTTGAATTAAAAGTTAATGGTAAATCTTACTTTGCAACTTTCAAACCAGGTGACGAACCTAAAGCAGAATTTGATGTATGTGCTGATGTAGCTGACTGTGAAGCAATTGAATATTGTACAGTTCACGGTCTTTGGAATTCATAAAAATAAATTAAATAAAATATTTTAAATTAATAAAAAAAAAAGTTTTTTAGCTAATTGAAATATAGTACTAAAAAAAAATTGTTCTTTTATTTTAATTAGCTATTTTAATTATATTCTTATATTCTATTTTTAAAAAAAGATTTTTATAAATTAGATTTTTAAAATTTTAAAAGATATATTTTTCCATAAATTATAAATCATTAAAAAAATATACTTTAAATTATTATAAGTATTATTTATTTATAAAGAAAAAATTATTTTAGTATAATTATTTTTTAAAACTTATTCTAAAACTAATTATTATTAAATATAATCATTGAATTTTTTTTAATATTTATGAGAGGAAAAAATTTATGAAAAAATCATGCCCTAATTGTAAAGGTAATGGACACATAACAGTAGATACAAAAACCTGTCCTGATTGTGATGGAACAGGATATGCTGATACAATTAATATGAAAAACCATTTTAAAGGTATAAATGAAAAAGCAAAAAAACATTTTGATTTAGAAGCCACCGAAGAAATACCATGTGAACAATGTCATGGTAAAGGAATCATAAACGTTTATGAAGAATGTGAAAAATGCCATGGAACTGGAGAAATAAATGTTTGTAAAACCTGTGGAAAAGAAATCGATGATAAGTACGAGTATTGTAGGGACTGCCATATGAAAAACAAGGAAGATAAAATGAAAAATGAAAATCAAAAGGAAGATAAAGGTAAATACAAACAGATTGTTTGGGTACTAGATCAATTATGTGAAATGAGTGATTTAGAATTAGAAAACGTGTATAAAGGAAAAGTAACACGTGTGGAAAAATATGGAGTATTTGTAAGTTTAAATAATCAAGTTTGGGGTTTAATGAGAACAGGTAATCCTAAACAAAAAGTAGGAGATAGTATTTTCGTTCGAGTTATACAAATAAAAGAACGTAAACATGAAGTAGACATGGCACCTGCAAGATTAGATCATTATGAGTTAAAAACACTTAAAAAGGATATTAAACGAACACAAATTGGAAGTTTAACTGAAGATAACTTAAAAAGTATAGTTAAATTACAAGCTCAAGTAATTCAAATACAACAAACTAGTGGTCCAACAATTTTTACAATTACTGATGAAACTGGAATCACATGGGCTGCAGCATTTGATGAAGCAGGCGTAAGAGCATACCCTGAAATAGAAATTGAAGATCTTGTAGAAATCATTGGAGAAGTAAATACTCATAGTGGAAAAATACAAATCGAATCACAATCTATTGAAAAATTAGATACTGCTGATGCTGAAAATTTAAAAGTATTAATTGATAAAGCATTAGATGAAAGAGCACAACCTGATGATGTAGACTTTTTAATAGAAAGTCCAACTTTAGATAAGTTACGACCTAAAATGTATGAAGCTGCAAAAGCTATTCGTCGTGCAATTCTTGATGGAAGAACTATTCTTATTAGACACCATAATGATGCAGATGGAATATGTTCAGGTGTAGCTATGGAAAAAGCTGTAGTTCCTATTTTAAAAGAAATTAACCCTGATAATGAAGCTGAATATCATTATTTTAAAAGATCTCCAAGTAAAGCACCATTTTATGAATTAGAAGATGTTGTTAAAGATTTAAGTTTTGCACTTGAAGATTTAGATAGACATGGACAAAAATTACCATTAATTGTTTTATTAGATAATGGTTCTACAGAAGAGGATATTGTAGCATTAATGCAAGCTAAAATTTATGATATAGAAATTGTTGTAATTGATCATCACTTCCCTGGAGAAGTTGTGGACGGTAAAGTTGCAGTTGATGAGTATGTTGATACTCATGTAAACCCTTATCTTGTTGGTGGAGATTCTCAAATTACTGCTGGAGCTTTAGCAACTGAAGTAGCACATATTATTAATCCTGAATGTAAAGATCTTATTAGTCACCTACCAGGTATTGCAGCAGTTGGAGATCATGCCGAATCTAAAGAAGCTGAAGATTATATTAAACTTGCTGGTGAAAAGGATTATGATAGGGAACAATTAGATAAAGTTGCTGAATGTATTGATTTTGAATCTTACTTCTTACGTTTCATGAATGGCCGTGGAATTATGGACACTATTCTTGGTGTGGATAATATTGATAAGCATGATAAGATGATTAATGCATTATATAAAGAATATCGTAGACGGGTTGATAATCAATTGAAAGCTGCTATTCCTAATCTTAAGAGAAGTAAATTGGATAATGGTATTTACTTTAATGTTTTAGATGTTGAGAAATATGCTCATAAGTTCACTTTCCCTGCACCAGGTAAGACTTGTGGTTTTGTTCATGATAGTGTTGTTCAAAGTATTGGTGAGGATAAACCTATTGTTACTTTAGCTTATGGTCCTGATTTTGGTGTTATTAGAGCTACGGATGCTGTTAATGAAATGTTTGGATTTAATTTAAATGATGTTATTCCTAAGATTGCTGTTAAGGTTCCTCAATCTGGTCTTGATGGTGGAGGTCATGAATGTGCTGGTAGTCTTAAGTTTGTTGAAGGTTTAAGTGAAGATGTTTTAAGCACTTTTGCTGATGAAGTTAAGGCTTTAACTAAAAAGGAATAAATTTTAATTCCCCCTTTTTTTATATTTATTTATTTTTGATTATATTTTATTTACATATAATTTTTGTTTTTTCTAAAATTTTATCATATTCTGTATAATTTTACTAAGGATTTGTTTTTTAATAAACCTAGTTTTCATTTAATTATTTTTAAGTCTAAATTTTAAATCAAGTCTAGAGCATTATATGGTTTAATAATTTTAAACTGTTTAAAATGAAGATAAGTTTGTTTATTTTAATTAATGTTAATTAGTATGATATTTTATTTTATTAGTGGATATATGTGTTTATTTATTTTTAGATTTTAATAAAAATTTCATGATTCGATTTTTAAAATCATTAACAAATAAATCTTATGTGTAATTAAGAGTAATTGAAAGATTAAACTCATGTTAAAGCTTTTATTAAGCTTTTATATAAGAATTTATTAATATAAAGTCTTGAAATATTTTAATAGTAAATCTAGTTTAAACATATACCTTTATAATGAATAAAATATATAGTAATTATTTACAAATAATTTTTATAGGTGATAAAAACGTTAGAAGAATATTTACCCTTTTTAGGATTGTTAATCTTTGGTAACATAGAAAATTTAATCTTAGCTTCCCAGGGTGTAACAAAAGGAATGAATCCATACAAATTAGGTGGAATCAGTATAATATGTGTAATTATATGGTTACTTATAGGAACTTTAGGAACACAATTAGCAATGGAATACGCAAATGTAATTGAATTTATTGGTGGACTTGCAATATTCCTTTTAGGTTTACAATCAATGATTGAAGCTGTAAGAGAAAAATCTTAAAAATATTGGAAAAAAATAAGAATTTATAGTAAAGAGAGATGATAATAAAATGTCTTTAAAAGAATACACTCCATTTTTAGGATTATTAATTTTTGGTAACATTGAGAACTTAGTTTTAGCATCACAAGGAGCAGTAGCTGGAGTTAATCCTATTATATTAGGAGGATTAAGTTTACTTATTGTAATTATATGGTTAGTTGTTGGTACTGTAGGAACTACTGTAGCTATTAAATATGCAAGACATATTGAATTTATTGGTGGGCTTGCAATATTCCTTTTAGGTTTACAATCCATGCTTGAAGCATTTGGAGTTCCAATATAAAAAAAATTTATAATAAACTAAAATTAAAAATTAAAAAAATACGATCCTTTTTAAATTAAATTAAAAATAAAAATAAATAATCTTTTAGCGATAAAATTATGAAAAAAGATTTAAAGAATCAATGAAAAAAAAATAATTTTTATTGATTTTTTAAATGATTATTCTTAAGAATTTAACTTTTTTTTAAATGAAAAAAACTTTTTTTTATGCATTTGCTTGTTTTTCTTGATAATTTTCTATAGCCTTTGTTAATGCATCAGCAGCTAAGTTTGAACAATGCATTTTAACAGGAGGTAGACCATCTAGTTCTTCTGCTACATCGTTTCGACTAATTTTTAGTGCTTCATCTATTGTTTTACCTATTGCCATTTCTGTTATCATACTACTTGTTGCTATTGCTGCTCCACAACCAAATGTTTTAAATTTAATATCTGTTATTACATTTTCATCATTTACAGTTATGTATATTGTCATTAAATCTCCACATGTTGGATTTCCAACTGTTCCTTCCCCACTTGGGTTTTCAATTACTCCGGTATTTCTAGGGTTTGCAAAATGATCCATTACTTTTTCACTATACATTTTTAATCACATCCAATAAAATTTTATTTTGATAATCCGTATTCTTCATCACCAGCAATAGATAGGTCACTTTCTCCGTTTTTACTATTCCATAATGGTGACATACTTCTTAATGTGTTTACTACATTTATTATATCATTTATGACTTTATCTGCATCTTCTAATGTATTTTCCACGCCTAGACTTAATCTTAATGATCCATGTACATTTACTGGTTCTAATCCTAAACTTGTTAATACATATGATGGTTCTAAGCTTTGAGATGAACATGCTGAACCTGTTGAGGCTTCTATTCCTTTAGCATCTAACATTAGGACTAATGATTCTCCTTCTATTGCTGAGAATCTGAAGTTTATATTGTTTGGTAATCTTTTTTCTGGGTCTCCGTTTAGGTAGGCTTCGTCTACTTGAGATAGTACTCCTTTTATGATTTTGTCTCGGATTTTAGTTAATTTTCTTGTGTTTTCTTTCATATTATCATTTGCTATTTGGCATGCTTTTCCAAATCCTGCTATTCCTGGAATGTTTTCTGTTCCTGATCTTTGGTTGTTTTCTTGTCCTCCTCCATGGATTAATACTTCTGGTCTTACTCCTTTTTTAATGTATAATGCTCCTATTCCTTTTGGTCCGTAGATTTTGTGTGAACTGATACTTAGTAGGTCTATATTTGATTTTTTCACATCTACTGGTATTTTCCCTACACTTTGTACTGCATCTACATGGAATGTTATATTGTTTTCTTTTGCTATTTTTCCGATTTCTGTTATTGGTTGTATTGTTCCGATTTCATTATTTGCATGCATTATGCTGATGAGTATTGTGTCATCTCTGATAGCTTTTTTTAGGTCTTCTATGTTTATTATTCCATTTTCTTGGATTGGAAGATATGTTATTTCATATCCTAATTTTTCTAACCATTTACAAGTATTTTTTACTGCTGGGTGTTCTATTACACTTGTTATTATGTGTTTTCCTTTGTTTCTTTTTTGGAATGCTATTCCTTTTATTGCCCAATTGTCTGATTCTGTTCCTCCACTTGTAAATTTTATTTCTTCTGGTTCTGCATTTATTAAGTTTGCTACTCTTTCTCTTGCTAGGTTTAGTGCTTTTTTGGATTCTCTTCCAAGTGTGTATAAGGTTGATGCGTTCCCGAATTCTTCTTTGTAGAATGGTTCCATTTCTTTTAGTACTTCAGGGTTGACTGGAGTTGTTGCTGAGTTGTCCATGTATATCATATTTTTTTCCTCCGTGAGTTTTTTTGTGAATAATTTTTTATAACTATTGTTATATAACTATAGTTATAATATTATTTGTTTTAATATATAAAGATTACAGTTAAAAAAAAGCATTACCCAATCTAAAAAAAAATGAAGTCACAAAAAACATTAAATCCTGCCAATTTTCTCATAAATCATTTAAAAATAAAATAATAAAATATTTATAATAATTAATAGTTATAAATTAAATAAATTGAGCTAATTTAGTCCCATAATAATAAAGAAATGGAGCGTGAATTTTTTTATGAGTATTAGTAAAGTAATAAAAGATGCAGTAACTTATCCAATTTTAGATAAGAAAAATTGGATGATTGTTGGTGTTTTCTTAATAATTTGTAATTTAATAAATGTTTTTATGAATCTTAATCGAAATGGTTTAATAGCTATCATAGGATTAATTGCTATAACTGTAATAATCATTATACTTTTCGGATTCAACCTAAGTGTAACTGAATATACTATAAAAGGAAAAACTGATTATCCTAAATTTAATTTAACTAAAAATTTTATGGATGGAATAAAAGTAGTAATATTAGGTATTATTTATTATCTCATACCTACAATAATCACATTAATAATAGCATGGCTTAGTGGATTATTTACAACACTTCCTCAAATAGTAAATACTTTAATAAATAGTCCAGGCAGTACTCAAACCATTACTTCTAATGGTTTAAGAGTTAGTACAATAATGGTTAACAATTTAACTAGTACCATTTCCCAATCAGTATTAAATAGTTTTATAAATGGAATAGTAATCACTTCAGTATGTGCAATAATCTTATTATTCATAATGACATTATTCATTTTTATTGGTACTGGCCGTATGGCTGAAACTGGAAGTTTAAAAGAAGGACTAGCATTTAAAGCTATAATTAAAAAAATAGGTTCCATAGGATGGGGAAAATATATTGCAATTCTTATAATCTTTTTAATAATAATCTTTATTTTAGGTATAATTAATTCTTACTTACACTTAATCCCATTTATTGGAAGATACATAAATGCATTATTCGTAACCTCATTCATGTTTATATTTATTTATAAAATAGTAGGTTTAATTTATAATGAAGGATAAAACAGAAAAAATTAGTAAAATATAAAATTTTTTTAAGGAGAAAAAAAGTCAATAAAAACTTTTTTTTAACCTCCTCATTCTTTTTTTAAAATATAAAATTTATAAAATAGTGAAAAAGGATAAAGTATAAAATTTATACTTTTACTTTATCTAAAGCTTGATCTATATCAGCTATAATATCTTCTACATCTTCAATTCCAACAGAAACACGAATGAAATCAGGAGTTACCCCAGTTTGTGCTTGTTCCTCTTCACTTAATTGTTGGTGAGTAGTACTTGCTGGGTGAATAACTAAACTTTTAGCATCTCCAATATTTGCTAAATGAGATAATAACTCTACATTACCTATAAATTGTTTTCCTGCTTCTAATCCACCTTTAATTCCAAAACCTAAGATTCCTCCATAATTATCTCCTAAATATTTATGTGCAGTTTCATGAGATGAATGAGATTCAAGTCCAGGATAGTTAACCCAACTAACTTTTGGATGATTTTCTAAATGTTTTGCTACAGCTAAAGCATTTTCTGAATGTTTTTTAACACGTAATGTTAATGTTTCTAATCCTTGAAGGAATATGAAACTATGTACTGGTGCAAGTGTTGCTCCTAAATCTCTAAGTAATCTTGCTCTTATACGTGTAGTGTATGCAACATTTCCAGATGGAGAGTCTTCTCCAAATGAATCAGTAAATACTAATCCATGGTAAGATGGATCAGGTTCTGAGAGTGTTGGGAAGTTTCCATTTGCCCAGTTGAATTTTCCACTATCTACTACATATCCTCCTACAGCGATTCCATGTCCTCCAACAAATTTAGTTGCTGATGCTGCTATTACATCGGCTCCATGTTTTAATGGTTGCACTAACCCTACAGCTGAAGTATTATCTACTATAAGTGGAATGTTATGGGAGTGAGCTATTTCTGCTAATTTTTCAAAGTCTGGCACATCAAGTTTAGGATTTCCAATGGATTCTACATAGATTGCTTTTGTTTTATCTGTGATTGCATCTTTAAATGCATTAATATCTTGTGAAGGTACGAATATTACATTTCTTGCAAGGTCTTTGAAGGTTGTTTCAAATAAGGTGAATGTTCCTCCGTATAAGTTGTCTGCAGATACTATGTCATCTCCAGGTTGTGTGATGTTTAATAGGGCGTAGGATATTGCTGCTAATCCACTTGCTGCAGATATTCCAGATTTTCCTCCTTCTACTGCTGCTATTCTTGCTTCGAATGCGTCATTTGTTGGATTGGTTAATCTTGAGTATATTTGTCCAGGAATTGTTAATCCGAATCTTCCTGCTGCTTCTTCTGCATCTTTAAATACATAGGATGCTGTTTGATAGATTGGAGTGGCTCGTGCTCCTGTTGCGGGGTCTGGTTGTTCTTGGCCTGCATGAACACTTAATGTTGCTACTCCTAATTCTTTTTTGTTATTTTTGTTATCATTAGTCATTATTTTTACCTCTTTAATTATGTTTAATATGTTTGATTATTTTTTTTTAATCAGTTACTATTTTATATATTATATTTTTTGAGTTAAATGTTTTATACTTTTAAAAAATATAACAATTGTTAAGTATTTTGTTTTAAAAAAAAACTTTAAAATTTTAAAAGTTTTATGAAAATATTTAAAAATCAAACAATATATAACAATTGTTATTAATCATATATAAAACTAACCCCTCCCCCACCTAAAAAAATAGAAAAAAATAGAAAAATTTTAAGTATTTAAACAATTATTAACCCAACTTATAAAGTTAGAAACTGAATCCCCATTTCTTTCAGCACAAACATGATCTTGATTCCAAACATCCTGAAAAACAACACTCTTAACACTATCACATTGTTTTAAAGCCAAATATAAATTAGTTTCATCACTTAAAGAAGCAATTAACTGATTAATACCAGAAGATATCCTCCAATATTTAGCAACCTTAGTACTTCCACTACCCTCATAAAAATCACACAAATAATATAAAGGATTATACATATCCACACGAGACTGTACAGTATTATTAAATGGATCCAATACTTTTAAATCATGCGCATAATCAATTGCATATTGACCATTATAATCTGGATAATTAGAATATTTAATTGAATTATTAGTTAATACTTCTGACATTACCTTATTAAAATGCAATGAATTAAATCCAAAACATCCAAATAAAGTATTTACTGGTGAAATACATGCAAAATTATCAAATACTCCAACCATATTAAGAACAGATTTACAATAAGTTACAAAAGCTTTAATGCTTGAAATTTTAACAGTATTAGTAAACTCATCATAAAAAACCCATTCTTCATTACGATTTAATGAATTAATATAATTTTGAGAAGTTTTAAATGGTGTAAATTCAAATTGAGTATCATTTAAATAATTATTTAATGAATCCTCAATAACAGACAATAAATAATCATAATATGTACCAGAAGTATAAATTCCATTATTAGACTCTTTAAGAGTTAATAAATTACCTTGAGGATCTTTTAATCCTAATTTATTTATATAGAATGCAAATTCTTTTGCTAAATCTTTAGATAAACTTGAAGTCCATGCATTATTTGCTCTTACACCAGTTGTAGAGTATTGGCCATTATTCCATTCATATGCTTCATCAAAATAATCCCAACTAGATATTGGACACCAACTCATAGATCCACAAATACTATCTGAAATATTATCACCATTTTTATCAACCATAGCAGCACCAATTGATTCTAAATATGGAATGTATAGTGAACTATCTCCACTAACACCGATTAATGCACTTTGAGCTCCACCACCACTAAATCCAAATGTGAATATAGATTCAGTATTACCTGGTAAGATATCCTTATTAAATTTCAAATAGGATACAGCAGCTTTTAAATCAGTAACTCCCCAAGGAGCCCCACCAACATAATCACAAGTATTATCTCCTCCACGACATCCTGCATGAACATAAACAAAACCAGAATTAATATAATCAATTACTTCATTAACATTATAATTAGTTACAATTTCCTGTGCAATAAATTCAGGAGTGCGAATAGGCATAACTATAGGTGCTGTTTTAACATTGTAATTATTAATTTTATTTGTAGTATTCCATTTACAAGTATAAACTCCATAAGAATTTTTAACCCCATTAAAGTATTGACCTGGAACATAAATTGCAAGGGATTCATAATTTTTTGTATCTGGATCGGCACAATAAGTAATTCCTAATTGATAATAAACATTATTTATAGAATCATAATGCCAATTATTCATATTTAATGATAATTTACTTGTTAATTCACTTACATTATAAGAAACATTATTATTTTTAAGTGGATTAGAATTATAAGGTTTTATAAGAATTGTAGTTATTGCAGAACTACCTATATACTCATTATCATTAATAAAATTCACATTAATACTATAAAGGCCAGGAAAAAGGTTTATTTGTAAATTCACCTTACCTTTAATATCTGTTGTGCCCCAGTAAACCTTACTTGCACCATCACTTAAACGTGTGATAGTCAATGCTAAATGTTTACCTATAACAGAATTACCTTCAGAATCTATAAGTAATGTTTTGAAATCTTCACCAGCACCATAAACTTTTGTAAAAGGTTTAACAACCAGCACTGTACTTTTTTGACTTGATGTTGAATTTATAGCTACAATTATAGTGTTAAAAGATTCACTTGAAGTGTAATTTAAACCATTATTTATATTAGAACTTGAGTATACTGTATAAACTCCAGGTGCTAAGTTAATCTGTAAACTAGCCATACCATTTGTATCAGTTGTGCCCCAGTAAACCTTACTTGCACCATCACTTAAACGTGTGAGATTTAATGATAAATGTTGTCCTGCAATAGGATTTCCATTAATATTTGTTAATCTTACTGTATAATTTTCACCTGCACCATAATTAACTGTAATATTATTTCCTGTTAACATGGTTTTAGTATTACTGTTTTTCTTAGAATTAAGATTAGAATCATTAAGAATATTTTGTTGTTCATTGTTTAAACTATGATTTTCACTACTACTGAAGTTATTTCCTAAAACCGTGAGATTTGTAGAATTTGAACTTGTATAATTAGTATTTATATCTGTAGCAAATGTTACAGGTAAGATACATAATATTATAATTAAGATTAGTAATGAAGACATTGCTAATGTCTTATTTTTCATTAATTTTCCCCCTTTAACTAAAATTTTATTCCCACTTTTTTTTTAATTAAATATGAGAATAAAACACTTTTATTTACCCTTTAATAAATAAAAGAAAACTGTAAAAAAAAAATTTTGATAATATTAATTTTATCTTTTTTCTACAATACTATAATAAGTATGAAACCTGATTATATATAAGATTTTATATATGATTTTAGTAAAAAAATGATTAAGAAAATGTTAAATGATAATTAAATTAAAAAAAAGTAAACTTTAAAAATTTGTTAAGATTAAAAAAAATAGGAAAAAAAGTTAGAATATTAAAATTTTATAATTTAATTTTAATATCTAAAGCACTAGATCCATTTTCATATACAAAGATAGGGTTAATATCTAATTCTGATATTTCTGGGAAATCTATGGTTAAACGTGCTACACGTTTAATAGCATTACGTACACTTTCAATGTCTCCAGGAGCTTCTCCACGGAAACCTTTAAGTAATTCCACTACTTTTGTATTGTTTATTTGTTCATCGATTTCATCAGAAGTTAAACCATTAGCTAGTTTAAATGATGCATCTTCAATAAGGTTAACATAAACTCCACCCATACCGAATGCAATCATTGGACCGAATTGTTCATCACGTATCATACCAACTAATACTTCTATACCTGAATCCATCATTTTTTGAACTTCAATTCCATCAGGTGTTATGTCTGGATGTGCTTTTTTAGCATTTGCCATGATTTCATTAAAACTGTTTTCTGCTTCGTCTCGTGTGGATATTCCTACTTGAACTCCACCAATATCAGATTTGTGTAAAATCTTATCTGATGCTATTTTTAAAACAACTGGGAATCCCATTTCTTCTGCAACGTTTGCTGCTTCTTCTGGAGATTTGGATAATATTATTGGTGCTGCTTCTATACCGTATTCTTTTGCTACAGCATAAGCTTCGCTACCGAGTAATGTATCTCTTCCATCTGCTTTAACTTTAGTGAAAATTTCATTTACTTTATCTTTATTAACATCAGTGATTGCTTGTATTGGATTATCATAGGTACGTTCTTGTACTGCATTGAATCTTTCAAGGAAATCCACTACTTTTACTGCAGTTTCTGGGAATACATATGTTGGTATGCTGTTTTTTCTAAGTAAATCATTAGCGTTATCGAAACTTGGTCCACCCATGTTAACTACGATGATAGGTTTATTGAATTCTTCATTACCTTCAAGGATTGCTTTTGCTATTCCATCTGGGTCTGCAGATGCTGTTGGACATACCATAATAACTAAACTATCTACATCATCACTGCTTAAAACTATTTCTAGTGTTTCTTTGTATCTGCTTACTGGTGCGTCTCCTAAAACATCAATTGGGTTTTTAACGCTTCCTTCTTCAGGGACAGCTGCTTTAAGTTTTGCAGTGGTTTCTTCATCAAAGCTTACGAGGTTTAATCCATTTCTTTCCATAGCATCTACGGATACTACTCCTCCTCCACCTGCATTTGTTATTATAGCTAGGTTTCTTCCTGTAGGTAATGGGCATTTACTGAATGCTAATCCTATATCAAATAATTCTGCCATGGTTTGTACACGGAATATTCCGGATTGTTTAAATGCTGTGTCAAATGCCACGTCACTTCCTGCTAATGCTCCTGTGTGTGAGGATGCTGCTGCAGCTCCTGCTTGTGAACTACCAGATTTTAGGATGATTACTGGTTTTTTACTGGAAACTTTTCTCATTGTTTCAATGAAGTTAGGGTCTTGTGAAATACTTTCTAAGTAACATATTACAACTGCTGTTTCTGGATCATCTGCTAAGTATTGGATACATTCTATTTCTGTTACTCCTGCTTTATTTCCTATACTTATAACTTTACTGAATCCTATTCCTGCAGTTATACTCCAATCTATTATTGCTACCATCATAGCTCCACTTTGGCTGATGAATGCTATGTTTCCTTTTGGTGGCATCATTTGTGAGAATGAACCATTTAGTGGTGTGTGGGAATCTGTAATTCCTAAACTATTAGGTCCTATTAAACTTATATCGTATTCGTTTGCTAGGCGGACTAGTTCTTCTTCTAATTTTACTCCGTCTCCACCGATTTCTTTAAATCCTGCAGTTATAACTACTACGTTTTTTACTCCTAATTCTCCACATTGTTTTACTGAAGGATTTACTGCCTTAGAAGGCACTACTACTACAACAAGATCTGGTACGGTTGGACATTGTGTTACATCAGTATATGCTTTTAGTCCTAATATTTCTCCACCTTTAGGATTGATTGGGTAAATTTCTCCTTTGTAACCATCTTCGATTAGGTTACTGACTACTATGTGCCCAACTTTATCGGGGGTATTTGATGCTCCAATGACACCTACACTATCTGGTTTAAACATCTTTTCAAGATCTCTCATAAGTTAAACTCCTTATTATTATATTTTTGTTTAAAATAATTATAGAATAATACTTCAAAAATAATCAATTGAAGTCAAATATCGATTTTAATACATTTTTGTATATTTTTTTATATTTATAATGATAAATAATTATAAATTACTATTAATAAATTAATTTATTATAATATATAAATATTTTTATTTGAATAAAAAAAGAAGAATAAGAAAAGAAAATTAAAATTAAACCTTAAAAAAAGGAGATAAAAAAATAATTTTTAACTATCATTAACTTCAATACCATGATTATTTAATTCATCACGAATTTCATCAGATAAGTCATATTGTTTATTTTCTCGTAATTTCTCACGAATATTTAAAATAATTTCAAGTAAATCATCACTACTAGAATCAGTTTCACTTGAATCTGTATTATTTAAGTCTATACCAAAAATGTAACTTATATCATTAAACCATTTCTTAATTGTTAAAAGATTACCCATGGAATATGTGTTTAAATCTTTTATTTCTTTTATAAATTCAAAAATAGAACTTATAGCTTTAGGAGTGTTGAAATCATCATCCATTGCGTCAAAGAAATTATCCATAATTTTTGATGGTAATTCTTCTTTTTGATTAGCATTAACAATTTTATCAGTTAATTCATCAGGATTTTCGAATTCATTTGTTAATAATGTGTTTAATGATTCATTAAATGTTTGTATTTTATTTAAACTTTTTTCTGCTTGATGTAGGGAGTCTTTACTGAAATCTATTGGGCTTCTGTAATGAGTGGATAATACGAAGAAACGGAAAACATTTGCATCCCAGTCTTTTAGTAATTCTCGGATGGTTATGAAGTTTCCAAGACTTTTACTCATTTTTTCCCCGGAGACGTTTAAGAATCCGGTGTGCATCCAGTAACGGACTAATGGTTTTTTCCCACTGACTGCTTCGATTTGGGCAATTTCTGCTTCGTGGTGTGGGAATATTAAATCTAGGCCTCCACCGTGAACATCATATTGTGGTCCGAAGTAATGTTCTGTGATAGCTGTGTCTTCAATATGCCATCCTGGTCTTCCTTTACCCCATGGTGAATCCCATTTAGGTTCTCCTTCAAATTCTGGTGCTTCTCGTTTTTTCCATAAGACAAAATCGTTTGGATTGTGTTTTTCAGTATCTGCTATGTCTCTGTGGGATTCTAATTCATCAATTTTACGATTGGATAATTTACCGAAGTCTTCAAATTTATCTATGTTATAGTATACTCCGTCTTCAGTTTCATATGCATAACCTTTCTTTATTAAACGAGTGATTTGGTCTATGATTTCATCCATATGATCTGTTGCTCTTGCAAATAAATTGACTTTATGAACATTTAGTGAATGCATGTCTTCAATGAATCTTTTTTCATATTTTTTAGCTAGAGTACTTGAGTCAATTCCTATTTCTTTAGAACGATTAATGATTTTATCATCAATATCAGTGATGTTTTCAATGTAGAAGACACTGTAGCCTGAATATTCTAAGTATCTTTTAATTGTGTCAAAGGAAATGTAGGTTCTTCCATGACCTATGTGTGCATCATCGTATACTGTTGGTCCACAGACAAAAAGTTTGACTCTTTTGTTGTTTATTGTTTTTAAGTCTTGTTTTTCTCTTGTCATTGTACTGTATACTTTCACTTTTTCTAAATCTCCTTTTATCATTAAATTGATTATTTATATTGGAATAAAAATTTTTTAAAAATTAGTAAATATATATAAAATTTGTTTATATTATTGAGAGGCAAGAGAGGGATTCGAACCCCCGTATCATGGTCTGCAGCCACGCACCTAAGCCGCTCGGTCATCTTGCCATTGAAAAATTAAAATATCATATAAAATAAGATACAATCTATATTCTGATTATCATCTTATAAATAGTTTTTGGAACATGTCCAAAAAAATTTCTCCCTTATTTTAAAAAAATTATATAATTAAAGTAAAATTGGGGGAAAAATTTTTACTCCTTTTTTTTTAATCCTCTAAATCAGATCCTAAACATGCATGACATTCCCAGTTAACATCACTTTTAGTTTTATGGATTTGACAGAGAATATCTTCTGCTTTAATTTTTTTACAAATATTACAAGTTCTAGGTATAATATCATATTTAGTTGCATTTTCATCATATAAATCTTGAGCAAAACTTTGTATTAAATTATTTACTTCATCACTAAACTCTATCCCACTACCTCTTTTATCTGTAATGTATTGTGATACTGCAGGTTGAGTTATATCCATAAGTTCTGATATCTTTTTTTGTTTCATACCTAAAGTTAATAAGTCTTTTGCAAGCTCTGATCTTATAGCTGGTATTACATACCATACTACCATTTCACATGGGGGTTTCATTTTCTCTCTTCTCCTTTTATATTATTTTTTTTATAATCTATATCTTAATGATTCAATTTTATCTTCTAAATCTTTTATTTCTTGTTCTAATTCATTTTGATGGACTAATAACTTATTTATTAAATCTGCAACAGTATCATAATCTTGTGAATCATCTGAGATGTTAGAATTGTTTTTAGTGAATATTTCTTTATATGATTTTTTAGGTTTTGATTTTTTATCTTTAAATATAACTTTATCTGCATCTATTTCATCACATTCAGTTTGGAAAACATCTTCAAGATTTGGTTCTGTGTCTAATTTATTTACTGGTAAGTTTTGTTTAAGATCTAATTCTGCGATTTGTTCTTCTAATTCGTTTTGTCTTTTAAGTAATAAGTCTATTATATCTGCTACTGGATCGGGTAGTTTTGCATGTTCTAATAGTAATGCTGGTTCTCTTTTTTGTTTAACAATTCTACCTGGAATTCCGACACAAGTTGCACCTGCTGGTACGTCTTTTAGAACTACTGAACCTGCACCTATTTTTGCACCATTACCAATTGTAATATCACCCATTACTTTAGCTCCGGAGCCTACTACTACTTCATCACCAATTGTTGGGTGTCTTTTTCCTTTAGATAGGCTGGTTCCTCCAAGCACTACTCCTTGGTATAATAGAACATCATTTCCTATTATTGTGGTTTCTCCTATTACGACTCCCATTCCATGGTCTATGAAGAATCTTTTCCCTATTGTTGCTCCAGGGTGTATTTCTATTCCAGTAAAGAATCTTCCTATATTGGAGAAGAATCTTCCAAGTTGGTGGTGATTTTTTTTCCATAACCAGTGAGATAGTTTATACCACCATAATGCGTGAAGTCCTGGATATGAGAAGAATATTTCTATATTATTTCTTGCAGCAGGGTCTCTTTCTTTAACTGCTCTCATATCTTCTTTTAGCCCTTCAAACATTATTTAGTTTCTCCACAATATTTTTGTATTTTAATTAAATTTTTATTTATTTATAGTTAATTTTTAAATTTTTAAATATAAATAACTATTGTTAAAAAAAAATAAATTATTTTAAAATAAAATATAAAAAAGAGGAAAAAATAGTGGGGTGGAAATGGGTGTATTTTTTTTATTGTTTGAAGATTTCTGGGTATTCTTGGTAGATGTCTTTAAATAACCAGTCTACGGATAGGTATCTTTCACCTGTATCTGGTAGGATTGCTACTATTGTTTTTCCTTTGTTTTCTGGTCTTTTAGCTAATTGTATTGCTGCATATGTTGCTGCACCTGAGGATATTCCTGCAAGTATTCCTTCTTGTTTAGCTAGTTTAAGGAGGGTGGATCCTGCATCTTCATCTTTTACTGGGAAAATTTCATCTACTAATTCTGGTTTGAAGATTCCTGGTATGAATCCTGGTCCGATTCCTTGGATTTTATGTGCTCCTTTTTCACCTTTACCGAGGGTTTGGCTTGTTTGTGGTTCTACTGCTACTGCTTTAAATCCTGGTTTTTCTTTTTTTAATACTTCTGATATTCCGATTAATGTTCCACCGGTTCCTGCTGCGGATACTAATATATCCACTCCATTGTTGGTGTCTCTTATTAGTTCTTGTGCTGTTGTTTCTGAGTGTACTTTGGGGTTGAATTTATTATTGAATTGTTGTGGTATTACTGCATTTGGGATTTCTTTTGCTAGTTCTTCTGCTTTTGCAACTGCTCCACCCATTCCTTCAGATCCTGGTGTTAGTACTATTTCTGCACCGAATAATGCGAGTAGTTTTTTACGTTCTATTGACATTGTTTCTGGCATGGTGAGTATTAATCTGTAATTTTTTGCTGCAGATACAAATCCTAATGCGATTCCTGTGTTTCCACTTGTTGGTTCTATGATTACTGAATCGGGTTTGATTAATCCTTCTTTTTCACCGTATTTTATCATTGCCACTCCAACGCGATCTTTCACACTGCTTACTGGGTTGAATGATTCTATTTTAACTAGTACTTCTGCTTCTAATCCTTCTGTTAGTTTGTTTAATCTTACTAGTGGGGTGTTTCCAATTGTTTCTGTTATATCGTTTGCTATTCCTCTTGTTAATTCTGGTATGTTTAAATCATTTGTCATTATTAATATGCTCCATTAGTTTAATTTTTTTTTGAAAAGTGAATTAATTTTTTTTTAATTATTTAAATGTATTTTTGTTTTTTTATAATTAAAAGAATTTTTATTAATTAAAATCTTTTATTTTATTGTGTTATATAATTTTGATAGTTCTTTTTATAATAAAAATATAACTATTGTTATATAACTATTGTTATATTATTTTTTTATGCTTATAAACTTAACCCCACACAAAAAATATTAAAAAAAACCTAAAAAATAATAAATAAATAAAAAAAGAGTAGTGTTTTAACCATTATCAAAAGCACATAAACCAATTAAAGGACAATCACCACATTGAGGAGAAGTAGGTTTACAAATAGTTTGACCAAACTGAACCATAATATCATTCAACTCAATCCACATATCCTTAGGAACAATCTTCATCAATTCCAATTCAGTCTGTTCAGGTTTACTAGTATCAACTAAACCCCAACGATTACTAATACGATGAACATGAGTATCAACAGGAATAGCAGGTTTACAAAAAGCAAAAACTAAAACACAATTAGCAGTCTTACGACCAACACCAGGTAAATCCAATAATTCCTTCATATTATCCGGTACCACACCATCATACTCATCAATGATAATCTGTGAAACCTCTTGAATTCTAGCTGCTTTAACATGATAAAAACCAGCAGGATGAACTAATTCCTCTATATCTTCAACTGGTGCATTAGCAACACTATTAATATCAGGGTATTTATTAAATAAATTAGCAGTAGCTTGATCTGTATTTTCATCACGTGTTCTTTGAGAAAGAATAGTTCTGATTAAAACCTTATAAGGATCTTTACCCTCAAAAATTCTTATAGTATAAATCTCTTTTAATCTTTTAAAAATTTCAATAACTTGTTCAGTTTTATCCATAAAAACACTCCTTATTTTAGTTCTAATTCTACTCCAATTTCACCCATACTAGTTAAAAAGTTAGGATATGAAACATTGAAAACTTCACCATCTTTAATAGTGATATTATGTTTTAAACCTATTAAAGTAAAAGCCATAGCTAAACGATGATCCCTATGGGATTTTACTATACCATCATTTACTCCACCATGAATAAGCATACCATCTTCAAATTCAACAAGGTCAACACCTAATTTTTTAAGTTCCATACAACTAGTTGCAATACGATCAGTTTCTTTTAAACGACCATGTTTAACACCAGTAATAAGTGTATCACCACTTGCAAGACAACCTAGTGCTGCAACAGTTAAAATCAAATCTGGAGCATTAGAAAGATTAACTTCAACTCCTTTTAATTTTCCATTAGATTGTATTTTAACAAAATCTTCACCAGATTCTATTTCACATCCCATTTTAGCTAAAATATTTAATATATATTTATCTCCCTGTTTAGAATCCTTAAAAAGATTACTTACAGTGATTTCCCCACCACAAATAGCACATGCTGCAAGTAAATAAGAAGCACTAGAATAATCCCCTTCTACTTGATAATTTATTCCTTGATAAATTGCTGATGGTATTTGGAATTGGTCTATACTGCAGGATTTTATGGTTTTATTACAATCTTCATGTTTGTTTATTTCAAATTCTTCGATTTTAACACCGAATTTTTCCATAATATCAATTGTCATATTAACGTATGGTTTACTTACAAATTCTGGTAAAACAGATAAACACACACCATCTTTAGATAGTGGTGCAGATATTAGTATGCTTGAGATGAATTGTGAACTAATATTTCCCGGAATACTGGTTTTACCACCAACATAACCGGGATAAACTTTTATAGGTGCCTTACCATTAAGGGATTCTGTTTTTACACCTAAATCTTTTAAAGCATTTAATAATGGATTCATAGGTCTTGTGAGTAATGAATCATCACCAGAAAACTGTACAGTATTATCAGATAAACCTGCAATTGAGGTTAAAAGACGTAGACTTGTTCCAGAATTACCTAAATCAATAAAATCTTTAGAAGTATTATGTAATTTACCATTCACACCTATAACTTGGAGGTGGTCTTTTTTGTTTATGATTTTCGCACCTAAACTTTCACATGCACTTAATGTTGATTTAACATCTTCAGATAAAAGAACATTGTATAAGTTACTTTCACCTTTTGCAAGTGATGCTAATATTACAGCTCTATGACTGTAACTTTTACTTGATGGAGCTTTAACTTTCCCTTGGATTTTTGAAACATTTTTAACTTTAAGAATCATGGCAAAAACCACACTTTTAACTTTATAAAAAAAAGGGTAATAAAAAAAATATTATTTTTTTATTTTATTACTTCTAAAATAACATCTAAATCTTTAGAATGGAAGACATCTACCTTTTGACCAGATTCACCTTGAACTTCTTTTAGGATTCGTAAATCATCAATTACTACTGATTTATCAGCAATAATTATTTCTCCGTCACTTTCTAATTTACTTGCAATACTATCAGGATCATTAGATTTAATATATCCAATTACTTTTCCAGCATCACCTTTAAATTTAGGTCCAATTTTACTCATATCTGGTTCTATTTCAATTACTTTTTCATGAACTTCAGGTTTTCCAGATTTAATATTTAATTCACCAATTTTTAAGGTTCCTTTAATATCATCAAAGAATTCATTAAAAATCTTAGTTAAGTCATTGTTATCTGTGTAAACATTTAGGGTGTTTAGTGGTTGGTTTAATGCTATTTTGTTTGAAGATTTGAATCTTCTAATTTCACTTATTAAGTTAATAGCAGTATCACCAGTTGTTAGATTAGTTTCACTGGTTCCTTCTTCTAAACTTGGCCAAAGTTGATTATGAATACTTTCATCCTCATTGAAGTATTGGTATACTTCTTCTGTAAAGTATGGTGCTATTGGTGCAAGAATCTTTAAAGTATCTTCAATTACATTGTGTAAAGTATATTTTGCAGCTTTCCGGGATTCTTCGGTGATTTCATCATTGTATAATCTGTATTTTACTGCTTCTATGTATTCATCACAGAAATCATGCCATACGAAGTCTTCTATAGTGTTTATTACTGTTGCATAATCATACTTAATGTATGCTTCATCACAAACTTTATTTACATTGTTTAATTTGGAGAGTATCCATTTATCTGTAGGGTTTAAATTATTAACACTATCAGAGTCTATTTCTTCATCGAATATGTGCATGCTTATGAATCTGAAAGCGTTCCAGAATTTTCTTATGAATTTATAACCATATTTAATATCGTTCCAATCAAATGCTACATCTGAACCTGGTATACTGTTTGCTGCCCATGTACGTATAGCATCTGCACCATATTTACTAACTACTTCATCTGGTGCTATTACATTTCCACGGGATTTACTCATTTTAAATCCATCTTCACCAAATACCATACCATTTATAACTATTTCAGAAAATGGTTTTTCACCTGTAAGTGCAAGACTTCTAAGTATTGTGTAAAATGCCCATGTACGGATAATATCATGTCCTTGTGGACGTATATTACTTGGGAAACATTCTTTATATGATGGGTCTGGCCATCCTGCAATGGATAATGGACTTATTGAACTATCCATCCATGTATCAAGTACATCTGTTTCTCCAATGAATTTTGTTGATCCACATTCACATGGATGTTTTGGTTTATCTACTGTTGGGTCTACTGGTAAATCTTCCGCGTCAGGTAGGTGGACTTTTCCACATTTTTTACAATACCATACTGGTATAGGTGTTGCGAAAAGTCTTTGACGGGATATACACCAATCCCATTCCATATTATCCGCCCAATTTAATAGACGTGATTCCATGTGTTTTGGTACCCAGTTAATTTCATTTGATGCTTTTTTGGTTTCATCTATTAATTTTCTAACTGCAATGAACCATTGTTTTTTCACTAATATTTCTATTGGTGTTTTACATCTCCAGCATCTTCCAACATTTTGTTCCACATCTTCTTGTTTTATTAAGTATCCTTCTGATTTTAAATCTTGGATGGTTGCTTCTGCACATTCAGGAAGTGTTAATCCTTCATATTTTCCACCTGCACTAGTTATGATTCCTTGTTCAGAGATTGCTACTATAATATCTAAATCATACTTGTTTACCCATGCTACATCCGTTTTATCCCCAAAGGTACATACCATTACTGCACCAGTACCATATTCTGGGTCTACTTCTGTATCTGCTATGATTTTCACTTTTTGACCAGATAATGGTACTTCAACATATTTATCTAATAATTGGTTGTATCTTTCATCATCTGGATGTATTACTACAGCTACACATGCCATCATTAGTTCTGGACGTGTAGTTGCAATGAGTATACCTTCATCTGTAGGATTTGCATGTTCACCATTTGCTGGGACATATGAGTTTCCTTCAGGTTTATCTTTTACTTCTGCTGGTGGGAAGTTTACATAGTTTAATTTAGTTACATTATCCCCATATTCTACTTCTGCAAATGCTATAGCTGTTTCGCATCGAGGACACCAGTTAACTGGATGTATTCCTCGGTAGATTAATCCTTGATTGTACATTTTAAGGAAACTGTATTGTGTTCTTCTTTTATATTCAGGAGTCATGGTGACGAATTCTCTACTCCAGTCTTGTGAGAATCCTAAGCTTTTCATTTGTTTTTTCATCTTTGCAATGTTTTCAGTTGTTAAATCAACACACATTTGACGAAAATCTTGTAGGGCCACATCATTCTTTTTAATGTGATGTGTTTCTTCTACTTTTACTTCTGTTGGTAATCCATGACAATCCCATCCTTGAGGGAATAGTACATCGTTTCCTTTTTCTCTTCGATATCTTGCATTGAAGTCAATGTATGCCCAGTTTAATACGTGACCTAAGTGTATGTTTCCGGTTGGATATGGTGGTGGGGTGTCTATTATGTATCTTGGACGTGTACCGTCACCTATGAATTTATATATTTCTTCATCATCCCATTTTTTTTGCCATTGTGCTTCGTTTTTATGGTTATAATCTTTTGGAATATCCCTTTCTGTCATAAATTTTCTCCCATATTTTTAAAATAAAAATTTTTTTTTTAATTAGTATTAATTATAATATTATAATGTATTTTTTGTATTTCTTATTTAATATAATATTATGATATTAGGCTCTGTCAAAAATTTAGTTGATGATTTTGGTTTTTATTTTTTATGTTCCAGA
>ENA-UOOM01000548-UOOM01000548.1-fermentation-metagenome-genome-assembly--contig:-NODE-548-length-42130-cov-19.927487_pt1 | contig 42130 bp, 38 predicted proteins | sample MGYA00245781_ERZ724031 | MGnify/ENA primary metagenome ERZ724031 (study PRJEB28704, sample SAMN03018317) | fermentation metagenome | biome: anthropogenic terrestrial biome; feature: soil; material... | reverse complement strand
TTCCGTTTCCAGCGCTCGGATAGCGGTATTCGAATTGTCCGCCTGAACGTACAATCCCTTGCCGTTTTGAGCAATTTCCTGCGCCATTTGTTCGTTCAAACGCGAAACAACCACTTGTCCTTCGCTATCGGATTTATAATTATTGCTGTATTCCGATTCCGGCACTGGTGTTCCTTCTATTGAACCGATACCGATGACATTTACCATAATTCCCGCATCGGAAGCTTGTTTAGCCGCTTCGTTAGCGTTTCCTTCGTGGTCTTCACCATCGGTGATGAGAATCATCGCTTTATCCACATCCTGGTCGCTCGAAAATGAACTTACTCCCAAATTAATGGCTTCGCCAATGGCCGTACCTTGTACCGGAACCAGACTCGGGTCGATAGTATTCAAAAATAACTTTGCCGATTGCGTATCAGAAGTTAGTGGCATTTGAACGTAAGCCTCTCCTGCAAAGACAATGAGTGCCACTTTATCGTTCTTGCGAACATCAATAATCCGCGACAGGATTTGTTTTGCCCGTGCTAATCTGTCGGGTGAAACGTCGCGTGCCAGCATCGAGTTGGAAACGTCTATCGCAATTACCAGCTCGATGCCTTCTTTTTCCACGTTTTCAACTTTTGTGCCGAATTGCGGGCGGGCGATCATAATAATTCCCGTGCAAAGTGCAGCAAAAATCAACCAAAATTTCAAATACGAACGCTTAAGTGATAACTCGGGCATCATTTTTTTGATGGTAGCAAGCACACCGAGCTTCTTCACATCGTTTCGTTTTCTGATGTTCAGGTAAATGTAAAGCGCCACCAAAAAAGGCATGGCGATAAACAAATACAAATATTCCGGATTTTCGAATCTAAACATTTTTACCCCCTAAATCCCCTGAAGGGGACTATTTACTATTTATGTATTTTTACTATTAATGGAAGACGTTGCACGCAACGTCTCTACACACAACTCAAAACTGCCAACTCGTAACTCTTACGGTATATTCCTCAACCACGTTCTTCTCAAAATCAATTCTAGCAGAATCAATCCTAAAGCGAGCAGCGCGAAAGGCAGGAATAACTCCTGCTTCCTAGTAACGTTTTGCACGTTGATGAGATATTTTTCCAATTCATCGATTTCGTTGTATATATTGCTCAGACTTTCGTTGTCTTCGGCACGGAAGTATTTACCTCCCGTCAACGAAGCAATTTCGGTGAGCGTTTTTTCGTCAATATCCACCGGCATATTTTGCAGACGCATTCCAAATGGGGTTTGTACCGGTGTGGGCGCCATTCCTTTTGTTCCGGCACCAATGGTATAAACCCGAATACCGTAACTTTGTGCCAGATCGGCTGCTGTGAGTGGTGCAATCTGTCCGCGGTTGTTTGAGCCGTCGGTCAGCAAAATCACCACTTTCGATTTGGATTCACTATCTTTCAACCGGTTCACAGCATTTGCCAAACCCAATCCGATTGCTGTTCCATCTTCAATTAGTCCAAAGTCGATACCATTTAGTAGATTCAGCAACACCTTGTGATCTGTAGTCATTGGGCATTGCGTGAAACTTTCGCCAGCGAAAATTACTAACCCGATATTATCGTTTTTACGGTCTGTTATAAATTCTGCGGCCACTTTTTTTGCGGCTTCCAGTCGATTAGGCTGTAAATCCTGCGCCAGCATCGAACCCGATACGTCAAGCGCCAACACAATATCGATTCCCTGCGTTTCAGATTCTTCCCAACTATCAACTGCCTGCGGACGGGCAATAACGATAATAAGTAATGCCAGTGCAATCATCCTCAACGCGAACGGAAGATGGCGCAGGTATGTTTTAAATCCCCTGCTCTTTCCGCTGAAAGCGTTTGTGGACGCCAGCTTGAATGAGGCCTGCATTTTGGACATACGAATGATGTACCATGCGATAAGCGGAGCAAGTATCAACAGCAGATAGAGATATGTCGGGTTTGCGAATTGCATTTGTTAGCGTTGAGTGTTGGGCATGAGGTTTTGAGCCCTGAGCCCGTCAGTCATTTGTAATTATTAATTTGTAATTTCTTTTTCAATCTCTTTCTTATCCGGTAACGGGTCTGGTTCGCGCGTTTGGTTGACAAAAAAATAAGCATTCATCAGGCTTAAATCGTTTTCATCCGCATACGGCTTGTGTTTTGCGAACTTCACCATATCGGCAACCGAAAGAATCTGAACCAGATTATTATAAACGGACTCGTCATCCGATTTTTTTCTTATTTCCGTCAGAATTTCGCCCGAAGTCATCTCCATGGCGTTCATCCTATAACGTTCGAACATGTATGTACGCAAAATATCCGTAATTTTCGTGTAATATTCTTTTTCCCTGCCCTGTTGCCAGATCTTTTCAGCTTTCAGTTTATCCAGTTCCTGAATAGCACGGACATGAGGCGGCAATACTACCGGTGGTGTAAAGAAATATCCTTTCTTCTTCTTTCTAAGAACAAGGATAATTATCAGTGCTATGATTGCTAACAGCAGGATAAATCCGAGTATAATCCATAACAGCCACAGGTAATCCGTCCATACGAAAGGTGGTTTTTGTAGCGGTTTTATATCATTAAGTTGAAGTTGCTGAAAATCGATGGAATCGGTTTGTCCTGTATTCATCTTCTCCAAATATGCCACAGTAGAATCTTTCAGCACGGGCGATGTAACTTTTAATCCGAAAGAGTTCGAAAAAATGGTATCGATTCCGTCGAAAATGGGCATGTTCGGAATGTAATACAGCGTGGAGTCGAACGACGTAACTACGTACTTGAAATTCATCGTAGCCACGTTGTTCTCGATTACCGTATCTGGCGGAAGCATGGTTAATACCTCCAGACCGGGAATAATTTCTTTCTGATAAACCGGAAATTGGATAGTTTGATCTTTTGGTGCGATAACCCTGAGGTTGATAAGCGCCTGTTCCCCGATCTGAATTTCAGCCGGTTGCACGGTTGCCTGCACCGATGCCCGTTGCGCAAAAGACCGATGATTTATGCTTATCAGTAAAAACAGCGGCAAAAATATATATAGAATTATCTTCCTCACTTCTCGATTTCTAACTTCTAATTTCTTTCGTTATCTCCTTCTTTGAAATAACAGCAGCAACGCTTTCGCGTAATCGTCTTCAGTTGAGACGGATACGTTATCGACACTGCTTTGTTTGAAAACTTGCAACATCTCTGTCTGGCGGTCTTGCCACCACTTCATGTAATCGTTTCTAACCCGTTTGGATGATGTATCAATCCATGTTTCACCGCCTGTTTCGGGGTCTTTCACCTTCATCAATCCCAACGACGGTAATCGCGTGCTGAGTTTATCGTAAACCTGGATGGCAACGATATCGTGTTTGCGGTTAGCTATGCGTAGCGATGGTTTGTAATCTCCCGTATCGATAAAATCGGAAATTAAGAACGTGGTGCAACGCTTTTTAATGGCGTTGGTCATATATCGCAATGCCATGTTAATATCGGTTCCGGTGCTTTCGGGCTCGAAACCCAGAATTTCACGAATAATGAAAAGGATATGTTTTTTCCCTTTTTTGGGTGGAATAAATTTTTCTACTTTATCCGAAAAGAAAATTACACCGATCTTATCGTTGTTCTGTATCGCCGAGAATGCCAATGTAGCGGCAATTTCGGCAACCATATCGCGCTTTATTTTCTCTGAAGACCCAAAACCCAAACTTTCCGACACGTCGATAAGCAACATTACCGTGAGCTCTCGTTCTTCTTCAAAGATTTTCACATACGGACGATTGTACCGGGCGGTAACGTTCCAATCGATATCGCGCATGTCGTCACCGTACTGGTATTCACGAACTTCGGAAAACGCCATACCACGGCCTTTAAAAGCTGAGTGGTACTGTCCCGCGAAAATATTCCGCGATAATCCACGTGCTTTTATTTCAATATGTCGTACTTTTTTTAGTAGTTCGGATGTCTCCATTTGTTCGCTCTTTTTTGAGACGCATTCGATGCGTCTCTACGTCGCCCTATTTCCTTTTCGCCAAGTCTCCTCCTCGTAATTACGGCACCTCAACCTTATTCAAAATTTCGCTGATGATCTCTTCCGATGTCAGGTTGTTGGCTTCCGCTTCGTAGGTGAGTCCGATGCGGTGACGGAGAACATCGTGGCACACGGCACGAATATCTTCGGGAATGACGTAACCGCGGCGTTTGATGAAAGCAAATGTGCGGGCTGCCAACGCTAGGTTGATGGACGCACGGGGCGAAGAACCAAATCCGATCATTTCTTTCATGCCTTTCAGTCCAAATTGGTCGGGGAAACGGGTGGCGAACACGATATCGATAATGTAGCGTTCTATTTTTTCGTCGATATACACATCGCGGACTACTTTCCGGGCATCCATAATTTCTTCGGTGGTAACCACCGGTCTGTCAATAGATACGGGCTCGAAAATATTCTGACGAATGATCCGTTTTTCTTCTTCCTTGGTGGGATAACCGATGACTACTTTCAGCATGAAACGGTCAACCTGAGCTTCAGGAAGCGGATACGTCCCTTCCTGTTCAATCGGGTTTTGCGTGGCCATCACCAAAAACGGATTGGGTAGTTTATACGTTTTTTCACCGATGGTTACCTGACGTTCCTGCATGGCTTCGAGCAACGCGCTCTGAACCTTGGCGGGCGCACGGTTTATTTCGTCGGCCAGCACGAAATTGGCAAAAACAGGACCGTGTTTAACCAGAAACTCTTCGTTGCGCGGACTGTAAATCATGGTTCCGACAACGTCTGCGGGTAGAAGGTCAGGTGTGAACTGCACACGGTTGTATTTCGCATCAATAAGCTGAGCCAATGATTTTATCGCCAGTGTTTTTGCCAATCCCGGCACACCTTCCAGCAGGATATGCCCGTCGGACAGTAATCCGATCAAAAGCGACTCCACCAGATGTTTCTGGCCAACAATCACTTTATCCATTCCGGTGAGAAGGGTTTGAGTAAAGGCGCTTTTCTGCTCAATCCTCTCGTTTAATTCTTTGATATCAATTACTTGACTCATATTATTTGTTTGTTAAAATTGGTCTTCGGGTTTTCGAAACACAAAAATAGAAAATGTTAAAACGTTTTGGATAGATTTGGGGTTAAAAATGTTTAAGTGAATTGTTTTGGTATTATGATCATGAAAGAAATGCACTATGCAATGCTGACGAGTTTCACTGAAAATAACATTTTTCTCGGACGAAATTATAATATGAGAAAATGTTTATAACTTGTACGAAATTATTATTACACATCGCTTTTACCGTGAGAATGCCCAAAGCCAGTTAGGTTTAGGTGAATATGCGAATTGAATGCGGATATTTGAGAGTTGACTTCCAATAAAAGCATTCCTCATCATATAAACATTATTCTGCTAAAAATACTGTCATTTGAATTTGTAAGATTAATTTATTCTTCATAATTTTGTATCCAAACGAATACAATTAAAGAAATGTATTTTATTGAGAAGACAACAGAATTTGATAAGTGGCTTAAGAAACTTAACGACCTGAGAGCAAAAGCAAAAATTTTGTTTCGACTTCAAAAATTAGAACAAGACGAACATTTTGGAGATTGCGAACCTGTTGGTGATGGAATTAGAGAATTGAAAATCAACTACGCAAAAGGTTACAGAGTTTATTTCAAAGAAGTTGATAGAAAAATTATCATTCTGCTTATTGGGGGTGATAAATCAACTCAACAAAGAGACATTGAAAAAGCAAAAAGTATTTGGAGAAACTTAAAAAAATAGAAGATGAAAACATCAAAATTTGACATTGCAGATTATTTGGACAGCAACGAAATGATTGCCGAGTACCTAAATGCAGTTTTGGAAGAAGGAGGTGATAGTGAAATTGTTATAGCCATCGGACATATTGCAAAAGCAATTGGTATGACTAAAATAGCAGAGCAAACCGGAATGAGCAGACCAAGCTTGTACAAAGCATTGTCTGAAGGGGCCAAGCCGCAGTTTTCAACTATCATGAAAGTCTTGAAAGCTGTGGGAGGACAAATACAAATAAATCCATTACCTGCTTAGAACAAACACATATAAGAGCTAAACCTCTTCTCACCCTACAAACTCCATCCCAAACACCTCCACAAAAGCTTGTTTCATTCTATCAGAGACTTCCTGAAAATACACTTCGTGTCCCAGTTCCTTTTGCATAGATGTAACGGCACGATCGGTAAATCCGCAAGGATTGATGTAGTTGAAGTAAGATAGATCAGTATTCACGTTGAGTGCCAGGCCGTGCATGGTTACAAACCGGCTGGTGCGCACACCAATGGCGCAAATCTTTCGTGCTTTCGCCGGATGTTGAGCATCGATCCAGACACCCATGGCTTTTTCGTCTTTCTCGCCGGTAATGCCAAACGATTCAAGCGTTTGAATAACCACATCTTCCAGTTTATTGATGTACGATTTTACACCTACGCGAAACTCTTCCATATCGATAATGGGATAAGCCACCAGTTGTCCGGGACCGTGATAGGTTATATCGCCACCACGATCGATTGGATAATAATCGATATTTTTGCTTTTGCAAACGTGTTCGGCAATAAGCAGGTTTTGCGCGTTTCCGCTTTTCCCAAGGGTATAAACTGGTTCGTGTTCGCAAAAAAGCAAAAATTGTGGTTTGGGTTGCGTGTGATTGACTTTTGCATCCACTACTGATTGAAACAGCTCTTCCTGTAAATTCCAGGCTTGTTTGTAGCGAATACGGCCCAAATTCTTGAAAAAAACTTCAGAATTTACGATTTCGGATTTACGATTTACGATTGAAGTAGGTGAAGAATCTACCAATGCACCCGATTGAGTATTTTGATTAGACATTTTTATTTCTTTAGAAAACTATCATCTATGGTCTAACAGTCTTTTGTGGTCTGTCTTGGTTCCTGGCTCTTGGTTCTGTTCGAATGCGTCGGGCGGGTAATCCGCCAGACGCAGTTGAAGTTTAAACATGTCTCTCGGCACGGTAAGAGGAACGCACCAGCGGGCCACTTTCCACAATATCGAAACCTTTTCCCAATCCTACTCTTTTGTATTCCCTGAATTGTTCAAGCGAAACATATTCACTCACCGGTAGGTGATTTTTAGTGGGTTGCAGGTATTGTCCAATGGTGAGCACTTTGCAGCCTACGGATCTTAAGTCGTCCATGGTTTCTATTACCTCATCGGGAGTTTCTCCCAAACCGACCATAATACCTGATTTCGGTTTACTTTTATTACTTTTGGCAACTACTCCGATGGTTTTGAGACTTATATCATATTTGGCACGGCTACGAACAAGCGGAGTGAGCCTGCGAACAGTTTCCATGTTGTGCGAAATAATTTCGGGACCGGCATCGATGACTTTGTTAATAAGCTCCTCTTTCCCTAAGAAATCGGGGATTAACGTTTCCAATGTGATACCGGGATTCTTTTTCTTCACATATTTAATGGTTTCTGCCCAAAATTCCGCTCCGTAATCTCTCAAGTCGTCTCTATCAACACTCGTCAACACACAGTGTTTTAAATTCATTTTCGAGATAGTATCAGCCAAGCGATCCAGTTCGCCCCAATCCACCGGCAATGGTTTTCCGGTTTTAGTGGCACAAAAACCGCACGATCGGGTACAAATCTCACCCAAAATCATAAATGTTGCTGTCCCATGTCCCCAACATTCCGACAAATTAGGACATTTCCCGCTCACACAAATGGTGTGTAATCTATTATTTGCTATGATTTGTTTTAAATCGATATATTGTTTCCCTTGTGGCAATTCGATTTTCAGCCAGTCGGGTTTTCTTCGAGTTTGCATAATATTGTATGGTCTAATTAAATGAATTGAAGAAGATTAAATAAGATAAAACAAAATTACAATCAGGACTTTACGCATCCTTTAGTCGTTCTTGTTTCGTCAATCTTTTTCGGTTATTTGTATGGTTTTTTTTGCCGTGACAAAATGTTGGTGCAAAAATAGCATTTTTATTCAAGATCTACCAAAGAGAGTTTGATTTAAAACAGAAAAAGCCGGAACAAGACTCCGGCTTCTCGCTTTATAAATTGAAGCATTTATTCTTTTTCGGGCGCCTGTTTCGGTGATTCCTTCACAATTTCAGCATCGGGAACTGCTTTAACATCTTCTCCTTTCAGATACGATGGCAAACTCATTCCCGCCATATTGAACAAGTCGTTCAACGGCGGAACGGTTTTCATCAACCCCGATAAAAAATTGGCGGTAGAACCTTTCCCGTCAACGTTGTTTCCCGAATCCCAAACGGTAACTTTATCGAACTTGATATTCTTAACGGCTTCCACCTGAGTCTTAACCAATTCCGGCAGTTTTTCAATCATCAGCAACTGATAAGCCTTGTCGGGATCTCCTCCGGCAGCTTTCACCACATCTGCATAACCTTGAGCCTGCTTGTTCAGAATTTCGAATAAACCGCGCGCTTCGGCATCCATCTTGGCAAAAATAGCATCGGCTTCCCCTTTCGCCTGAACACGAATGCGTTCAGCTTCGGCTTCGGCATCGATAATGGCTTTTTGCTTGGAAATTTGTGCGGGTACTACAATATTGGCAGTTTCAGTAGAACGTTCACGTTCGGCGCGTGCATTTTCCGCCAGCTCCTGAGCTTTATAAGCTTCTTCCATGGCGCGTGCTTCCTGCACTTTTTCGGCAGCAATGGCAAGGCGTTGCGCTTCAGCTTCTTTTTCACGACGGGCAGCATCGGACTTGGCGATAGTGATTTTCGCCGTGTTCTCGCCTTCCACAGCCGTAGCATTGGCTTCAGCAACCCTTACACGGGTAACTTTATCGGCATCGGCTTTTCCGATGGATTCGTCACGCATGGCAAGAGCGATGTTGATTTCGCGGTCTTTATCGGCTTGCGCCTTTCCGGTTTCACCGATCTTTTCCTGTTCGGCCACACTTATTTTGGCTTCGTTTATGGCTTTTGCCGCCGCCTCTTTTCCCAAAGCTTCAATGTAGCCCGACTCGTCGCGAATATCGGTAACGTTTACGTTAATAAGCTTTAAGCCCACTTTCTTCAATTCAGAATCGACGGTTTTGGAGATAGCATCAAGAAATTTATCGCGGTCGGAATTGATTTCTTCAATCGACATGGTGGCAATCACCAAACGCAGTTGTCCGAAAAGTATATCGGAAGCAAGTTCACGAATTTGGTCGGGTTTAAGCCCCAACAATCTTTCGGCGGCGGTATTCATTAATTCCGGTTCTGATGAAATGGCAATGGTAAAGCGAGACGGCACATCCACGCGAATGTTTTGCCGGCTCAGCGCGTTGGTAAGATTGGCTTCGATGGAAAGTGGCTTCAGGTCTAAGTAAGCGTAGTCCTGAATAACCGGCCAGATAAAAGCTCCGCCACCGTGAATACATCGGGCAGAAGAACCTCCGGTTTTTCCGTAAACCACTAGAATTTTATCGGACGGACAACGTTTAAAACGCGATACAATGGCCAGTATGGTTACAAAAACCACCACAACCAGCACTACAATTAAAAGCATGGGAGTTGTTTCGAAAGGCATAATTTATTTAGTTTTCAGTTATAAGTTTTGAGTGCAAAATATGTAAACTTATTGTAACCCAATTGTAATTCGATAGATATTCAGTTGTAATTCGTCGTTTCATTAAACCTTTCACCACCACAACTAATTACTATTGAATTATGCGAAGCGAGTATCCATTGAATTACTATCGAATTTATCAGATTTTTTCTACGATTAATATATTGTTTTCAATTTTTATGACTTTAACGGGAGTGGTATTGTGCAGCGATTCAAGGCCATCGGTCATTGCATCCAGTTCGCGAACCGAACCGCCTACGCTAATCAATACTCTTCCCTTTCCATCCCGATGAGCGGGAATTGTCAGATAAACTTCGCCGGATTTATTCAACGCATCTTCTGTTTTGAAAGAGCCGTCTTTCGCTAATTTGAACAGTTGACGGAGAATCAGGAAAAAGATTAGAACAAAGCCAAGTCCAACCAGCACGGCAACAGTTATCAGCATCGGCTTACCGGGTATAACCGAAAAAAGAGCTATTCCGCCCCAACTGAAACCCAGCAGAAAATTAACCAGACTTCGCAACGAAAAAAGGTCACCCAGCGAATCGCCGAAACCTACATCACCGTCTATATCGGCAGAAATATCTCCGGCATCGCCACCTCCAACAAAAGTGGCAATGGTTTGAATAATAAAAAATAAGCTAACGGGAATAGCGATATACCAAAAGGTTCGCAATAATGGATCGATATCTTGCAGTATTTCCATAGTGTGTTAAGTTTGTTCCAAAATTAATAAAAAAATTAACATGCAAACGCTTTTTGCCTGATTTTGTATGATGAAAACCGTTTCGAAAATACTCTCTAACTATTTTTAATCCACAACTGTTAAGATTGTGAGAACAGAATTCTTATCTTTGCGCTCAAATCTTAACGATAACGAGACAGCTTGAAATTTGAACTGCAACATACCGATTCCTTATCGAACGCACGCGCCGGATTAATTACAACCGATCACGGGCAAATTGAAACACCCGTTTTTATGCCGGTAGGCACCGTGGGAAGCGTGAAAGCGGTGCAAATGACGGAACTGAAAGACGATATTAAAGCTCAGATAATTCTTGGCAACACGTATCATCTTTATCTGCGGCCGGGACTGGATGTTTTGGAACGTGCGGGAGGATTGCACAAGTTCAACAGTTGGGATAAACCTATTTTGACCGATAGTGGCGGATTTCAGGTTTTTTCGCTGGCCGAAAACCGGAAACTTAAGGAGGAAGGGGCCGAATTTCGCTCACACATAGATGGATCGAAGCATTTCTTCACTCCGGAAAAAGTGGTGGATATCCAACGCATCATCGGAGCCGATATTATGATGGCTTTTGACGAATGCACACCAGGAGATGCCGATTACGATTACGCCAAAAAGTCGCTCGATCTGACCGAAAGATGGTTGCACAGATGTATTACCCGGTTTAACGAAACCGAATGCTCATACGGCTACAGACAAACATTGTTTCCTATCGTGCAGGGGTGCGTGTATCCCGATCTTCGTCGTCGTGCGGCGGAAAACGTGGCTTCGCTTGAAGCGGATGGAAATGCCATCGGCGGACTGGCAGTGGGCGAACCCACCGAGAAAATGTACGAAATGGTGGAGCTGGTAAACGAAATATTGCCAAAAGACAAACCGCGTTACCTGATGGGAGTCGGTACACCGGCAAATTTACTTGAAGCCATCGAACGCGGCGTGGATATGTTCGATTGCATTATGCCTACGCGAAACGGCCGAAACGGACAGATTTTTACCAAAAACGGCATCCTGAACATGCGAAACGAGCGATGGAAAGACGACTTTTCGCCTATCGAAGAAGACGGCGCCTCGTACGTGGACACGCTTTACAGCAAAGCATATCTGCGTCATCTTATCAACGTGAATGAAATTTTGGGATTGCAAATTGCATCGGTGCATAACCTGGCGTTTTACATCTGGCTGATGCAGGAAGCCCGAAAACATATTATCGAAGGTGATTTCGCTGTGTGGAAACGAAAAATGGTAGTGCAAACCATGCAGCGACTCTAAGATCCTCGCAAATAGAATATTATAGTTATTGACTGATAAAGCCCGAACAACAACTGAATGAACATTGAGTATGAAAAGTAAACTCAAACTGATGCGGATAGATAAATATATCATCAAGAAATTTCTGGGGACATACATCTTCATGATCTCTCTTATTTTGTCTATTTCAGTTGTGTTCGACATCAACGAAAAGATTGATAAGTTTATGAGCAACAGCGCGCCGCTCAAAGAGATTATATTTAATTATTATTTTAATTTCGTTCCGTACTACGCCAATCTTTTCAGTCCGCTTTTTATCTTTTTAGCCGTTATATTTTTCACTTCTAAAATGGCTTCCAACTCCGAAATTATTGCTATCCTGTCAAACGGAATCGGATTCAAACGTTTACTCAAACCCTATATGATCGCGGCTGCAGTAATTGCACTTTTTACGTTCGTAATGGGAGGATTTATTATTCCACCTGCCAATAAAACTCGCATTAACTTTGAAAGAACATATATTGACCCAAATAAACGACAGACCAGCGACAGGGATATTCAATTTAAAGTGGCGGAAGGCACGATCGCTTATTTTGGGAATTTTGATCTGGAAAGCAACACAGGGTATAATTTTTCAATGGATCATTTCGATAGCTTGAAATTGGTTTCTCGTCTAACGGCACAGTCGATCAAATACGACTCGTTGTATCATTGGACAATAAGCAGTTATCAAATAAGAACTTTTGATGGATTGGAAGAAAAAATCACCAGCGGAAGCTCCATCGACACGGTCATCCAAATTGTCCCTAACGACTTTATCGTGGTAAGAACCGCCCAGCAGATGATGACAACGCCACAACTTATAAGGCATATCCAAAGTCAGAAACGGCGTGGACTTGGAAATATTCAACCGTTTCAGATCGAATATCATTCGCGCTATGCATCTGTTTTTTCTGCATTTATTCTGACCCTTATCGGAGCAGCGCTCTCTGCCCGAAAGGTAAAAGGAGGAATGGGCTTGAACATCGGTATCGGGTTGGCATTAAGTATGGCTTATATCTTGTTTATGACCATCAGTTCGTCGTTTGCGGTAAAAGGGAGCATGAGCCCGATGATTGCTGCCTGGATTCCTAATATTGTGTTTATCGGTATCGCGTTTTTTCTGTATAAAAAGGCGCCTAATTAAGACTAAGCAACATGGAGATATAGAGATAACGCGAATTTTGGACTTTAAACTTTAAAAGAATATGAAAAAATATATACTTACAATTGTTTTTGTAGCTTTTGCATTTTTTGTGGGTGCGCAAACCAACTACCCTGTTGTTGTTATCGAAACCAACTACGGCACTATGAAAGCCATGCTGTACGACGATACGCCCAACCACAGCAACCATTTTCTGAAACTGGTGAAACAGGGATATTTTAACGGAACATTGTTTCACCGCGTAGTGAAGGAATTTATGATTCAGGGCGGTGCACAGGATTCAAAGAATGCTCCAGCGGGAACGCAAATCGGCGGCGGAAGAACCGATATGGATATTATGCCGGAATTCAGGGATAATCATTTTCATAAAAAAGGAGCATTAGCCGCACCCCGAAGGGATGATAACGTAAATCCGCAGAAGAAATCGGATGCTTCGCAGTTTTATATCGTACACGGAAAAGTATATACGCAAGGCCGATTAGATTCCATGGAAATGGCGGTGAACGTGCCCATTAAAAACAAAATTATCCGCGAACATTATTTGCCGCACAAAGACGATCTGGCAAAACTGAAAGCTACCGATGCCAGTGCTTTTAACACCATGCTGGATTCTGTTCTTCACGTAGTGGATTCGTTGTACGAAGCGGCTCCCGGAAAATTTTTCTTTCCTGCGGAACTGAAGGAAGCGTATTCCACCATAGGTGGTGCTCGTCATTTGGACGGTGAATACACTGTTTTTGGCGAAGTAACCGAAGGATTGGAGGTTATCGATAAAATTGCCGCATTGGCAGTTGATGGAAACAGCCGCCCGAGAAGTGATGCAAAGATTGTGAGGATTTATATACAATAGCAGTAGATACGCGATTCAGCCACAGCGGACAAGCAATCGCGTCTCTACCTATTTTATTCGATATTTTTTCTTACTTGAGTGAGAAACGTTTTCATTGCATCGCTATCTTTTTCCACAATAATAGTGAGCAATTCTTTCAGTTTTTCCCTGATTTTCACCAATTGATCGGGAGTATAGGGATTAAATAAAATCTCCGTGAGGAGAAAATCATCTTCCGAGAGCAATCCCTGAGCAATATTCATGTGCTTTTTAAACGTGGTACCCGGAGCGTCCTGATGCTTCATTACCGATGCAAAAACCAACGTTGACGCAAACGGAATGGAAAGCGAATAGGCGATGGTTTCGTCGTGTTCTCGGAATGAATATTCAAAAACGTTGAGTTTAAGCCGCCTATACAAATCGCGGAAAAAAACTTTTCCCAAATGCGACGATTCCGATATGATAATAGCGCTTTGTGAACTCAGATCGCTAAGGCTGGCAAACGTGGGGCCAAACATCGGGTGCGTGGAAACATACGGCCGGGTACGTTCACGATAAAACTCTTCCAATCCTGTTTTTACAGATGCAATATCGCTCAAAATACACGTTTGCGGCAAATAGGGTAACACATTGTTGAACGCCTCGATGGTGTATTTCAGCGTAGCTGCATTAATAACCAGTTCAGGCGCAAATTCCTGCACTTCTTCGGGATTTGTCATCCGAAGCGTGTTATAAATGAACCGTAATTTTTTCGGGTCGGTGTCCAATACGGCTATCTCGTGATCGAAACTGAGCACATCAGCAAAAAACGATCCCATTTTGCCGGCTCCGAGGATTAATATCTTCATTTTTTTGCTTTTTCCATTACCTCAAATTGTTGACGAACCGATTCAGCATGTATTGCTTCAAGAATTTGGAGTGCAAATTCACCCGACATATCCATTTTCTCTGCCTGGTCAGCGCGATCTTTACGAATATGGTCGTAACGGCCGGTTTGAAGTACAGGCATGTCATGTTCCAGCTTGTAAAGCCCAATTTCGCGCGATACGCGCATTCGCTTTGATAACAACTGCAAAATCTCGTTGTCCAGTTCGTCTATTTGCACACGCAAATCGGATAAGTCTTCTGTCGATTGCACCTTGTCCCGAATAACCAGTTCACGCAGAACCTCACCTAACGTATCGGGTGTAATTTGTTGCGCACTGTCGCTCCAGGCATCATCAGGATTTCGATGCGATTCAATGATCAATCCGTAATAATTCAAGTCCATTGCCTGCTGGCAAATTGTTTTGATCATTGAACGTTTTCCCCCGATATGGCTCGGATCACAAATAATGGGAAGGTTGGGATAACGGCGTTTCAATTCGATGGGAATGTGCCACTGTGGGATATTCCGGTACACAGTTTTATCGTTAGTACTGAACCCACGATGAATGACACCGATCTTTTTAATTCCGGCATTATACAAACGCTCAATGGCCCCAATCCACAATTCCAGATCGGGATTAACCGGGTTTTTTATCAATACAGGAATATCAACACCTTTCAACGTATCGGCAATTTCCTGTACAGCAAAGGGATTCGCAGTTGTACGCGCTCCGATCCACAGCATATCCATGTTGTATTTCAACGATTCGTACACGTGTTTTTCTGTTGCCACTTCAGTAGCCACATACATACCGGTTTCTTTTCTAACTTGCTGAAGCCACTTAAGCGCCGGAGTACCCATTCCTTCAAATCCACCGGGTTTGGTGCGGGGTTTCCACACTCCCGCTCTAAATATTTTGACTCCTTTTTCAGCTAGTTTTCGCGCTGTTTCCATTACCTGTTCTTCAGTTTCCGCGCTACAAGGACCTGAAATAATAATCGGGCGCTTGTCTTCTACTCCGGGTAATAAAATTGATTCAAATTCCATATGTTGTGAGTTATGAGTTTTAAGTTTCGAGTTAGGAGATTTATCTTGTTACTTATACTGTAATTGGTAATTAGTAATCAGTCATTTTTAGTTTAATTCTTTCAAACGCTTCCTGCATTTTTTCAACCGCTGAGCCCAGAGAAATTCTGATGTATCCTTCGCCATTGCTCCCGAAAATCACACCGGGCGTGATAAAAACGTGGGCATTGTAAAGAATATTATCGATAAAATCCTTGCTGGAAGTCCCTGAACCGGGTAATTTTCCCCATACGAACAACCCGACCTGAGTTTTATCGTATTTACAATTCAGTAAATCCATAATTTTTTCTGCCCACACACGACGTTCGGCGTAAATTCGGTTCATTTCATCGTGCCACTCCTGTGTATTTTGAAGAGCTGCGACAGTAGCCAGCTGCATGGGTTTGAACTGCCCGCTGTCGATATTGCTTTTAGCTTTTAACACCCATTTTACAAATTCGGGATTGGAAACGAGCATGCCCATACGCCAACCCGACATATTGTGCGATTTGCTCAACGAATTCAACTCAATACAAATATCTTTTGCTCCATCCACCGATAAAATGCTCATCGGATTATCGTTCAGGATAAAACTGTACGGATTGTCGTGACAAATGATAATATTATGCTTTTTGCCGAAGGCGACTAATTTTTCGAATAATTCTTTTGATGCATTTGTTCCCGTTGGCATGTTGGGATAGTTTACCCACATGAGTTTCACGCGTGATAAGTCTTGTTTTTCCAACGCGTCAAAATCGGGCAGCCAACCATTTTCCTCCAATAAATCGTATTCGATAACATTCGCCCGAAGCAGTTCCGAAACCGATTTATACGTCGGATATCCGGGATTCGGCACCAATACCGAATCGCCGAAATTGAGAAAAGTCATCGAAATATGTAAAATACCTTCTTTTGAACCAATTAACGGAAGCACTTCGTCAGGTGTTAAATCCACGTTGTAAAATCTTTTATACCAATCAGCGTAAGCTTTTCTCAATTCCGGTATTCCGGAATACGGCTGATAGGCGTGAGCATCGGGACGATGAGCGATTTCACAAAGCGTTTCGATAGTTTCCGGCGAGGGCATTTTATCGGGCGCCCCCACTCCCAGACTGATTACATTTTTGCCTTCGGCATTCATACGCGCCACTTCGGCAAGTTTTACCGAAAAGTAATATTCTGAAATACTTTTTATATGTTCAGCGGGCTGAATATGTTCTGTTTTATTCATGACTTTCCGTTGTTTGCAATTTGTTTATGCTCCACATATTCGCCCAGCACTTTCAGCTGCCCCACTAAAGGGATGATGGCTTTTATAGCTTGTTTGTACCGCTCATAATCGGCAAATGCAAGGTCGATATAAAATTGGTATTCCCATTCCCGGCCGATAATCGGGAGCGACTGGATGCGTGTGAGGTTGATACCGTAAAACGACAACACGGACAACACTTGTGATAAACTTCCTTCGGTGTGCGGAAGCACAAAAACCAATGATGCTTTGTCTATTTTATCCGATTTACGTATTTCAGAAACCATTTCATCGTGTGCTAATATCAAGAATCGGGTGAAATTGCGTTTGTTAGTCTCAATGCCTGCGGCAATAACTTCCAGATTGTAAATTTCCGCTGCCCGTTTACTGCAAATTGCCGCTACACCTTTAGTATTGTTTTCTGATATTTCTTTGGCCGCCAACGCCGTATCTTCATGTTCAACTATTTTAACATGCGGTAAGCTTTCTATAAAATCGGAACATTGCATCAGGGCCATAGGATGTGAAACAATTTCTTTTATGTCTTGCAGACTTTGTCCGGATAATGCCGACAATGTATGCGAAATACGAAGTTTATGTTCTCCGGCAATTTTCATATCATTGAGTTTAAGCAAGTCGTGATTGAGCAGCAGCCCTCCGGCAATTGTGTTTTCAATCGCCATTATTCCAATTAAATGTTCGTCTTTTTCAGCTTTCAAAAAAATATCTTTAAACGTAAGACACGATACAATTTCAAGTTCTTCTCCGAAATAATTGCGTGCCGCAATGTCGTGGTAAGCGCCTGGTCCGCCTTGAATGGCAATTTTTTTCATCTGTTTTGTAAGCTTATGTCTATAAATAAAAAAATCCTATCGTGCTATCGACAGGATTTTCTATTCAAAAAAAATTATTTTTATTTCTTCATTTTGCACATAAATCCTGTTCTACTTACTAAAGTAAAAGTAAAAATAGAAAGAATATGCAAAATTGTTCTGTTTCATTTTATTCGTTTTTTACGAATTTCGGTTGCAAAATTACAACAAAATTTAAATAATACAACAAAATGAAGAAATATTTTATTCTTTTTCCTCAAAATAGGCTTAAATGCTCGTAATTTACTGAATTAGCGTATATTTCATTTATTTACGTATATTTGCAAATTAAAAAAAATTCCTAAACATCTAAAAACTTCAATTTATGTTCAAAAATCATCCAAGAGGACTCATTGGCGCAGCTCTTTCGAACATGGGCGAACGCTTCGGTTTTTACATCATGATGGCTATATTGTCGTTATTCCTTTTATCTAAATTCGGGTTGGACAAAACCCAGGCCACAATTATTTATTCCATTTTCTACGCTTCGATCTACCTCCTCGCACTGGCAGGCGGATTCATTGCAGATAAAACCAAAAAGTACAAGGGCACCATCCTATGGGGTTTGATACTAATGACAGTTGGTTACTTTCTGATTGCCATTCCTACACCCACACCCGTTCCTAATTTTGCTTTGTATTTGACAATGACCTGTATCGGACTGTTTGTTATCGCTTTTGGTAATGGATTGTTTAAAGGCAACTTGCAGGCGGTAGTAGGACAAATGTACGATGACCCAAAATATTCAGCTAATCGTGATACCGGTTTTCAGATTTTCTATATGTTCATCAATATCGGTGCTCTGTTTGCTCCGCTTATTGCAGTGGGAATCCGTAACTGGTGGGTCCAGCACAATGGTTTTGAATATAATTCAGATCTTCCGGCACTTAGCCACCAATTCTTAAAGGGAACAATTACACCTGAAGCAACACAACGCTTTACAGAACTATCAGCCGCAGTGAGCAAAACCGTACCAACGGATCTAACAGCTTTTGCCAACGAGTATCTGAATGTTTTTAATACCGGATTTCATTATGCTTTTGGGGTGGCTATTTTTGCGATGTTAATTTCTCTGGTAATCTTCATTACTAACAAAAGAAAATTCCCGGATCCGGCACTGAAAGCTGCGAAAGCAAAAGAAAGTGCAGAAGCTCAGCATACTATTGTTCAAATGGATGCCAGAGAAGTACGTCAACGGTTATACGCACTATTTTCGGTATTCGCTGTAGTAATATTCTTCTGGTTCTCGTTCCACCAAAATGGGGTTACCTTGACATTCTTTGCCAATGAATATACTGATTTGAGCATGATCAACATTGACCTCGGTTTCACAAGTATTAAAGGTGCCGAAGTGTTTCAGTTTTTCAATCCATTCTTTGTTGTGTTTTTAACACCGATCATTATAGGGATTTTCGGTTGGTTGAGAGCAAGAGGCAAAGAACCTTCCACCCCCAAAAAGATAGCCATTGGTATGGGAATTGCAGCTGCGGCTTTCTTACTTATGTCAATCGGTTCACAAGGATTGCCCGATACAGATACTGCAAGAGCAATGGGTGGACTTACCGATGTGCAACGTGTAACTCCATGGTTACTAATTGGCACCTACTTTATTTTAACTGTTGCAGAATTATTTATCAGTCCGCTTGGATTATCGTTTGTTTCAAAAGTGGCTCCTCCACAATATCAAGGGATTATGCAAGGTGCGTGGTTGGGAGCAACCGCTTTGGGTAATCAGTTACTTATTTTAGGGACTGTATTCTATGAGAGCTTACCGCTTTGGGCAACCTGGCTTGTATTTGTTGCAGCATGTCTCATTTCGATGTTCACAATGCTGTTTATGCTGAAATGGCTCGAAAGAGTAGCGAAGTAAAATAATCCAATTACAAAGATCATAGAAAAAACCGGTGAAACTATCATCGGTTTTTTTGTTTTCAGATCTATTTGTGCGTAGATGTGGGGTTTCCCTTATAAATAGAAATTCCTGTTGATAACTTCTATCGATTTCTCTGAAAACCTTCTTCGAATTTCGCTATATTTGTCCGAACTTTTTATTCCATTCAACCCACCGTCCAACAGCTAAAAGGCGGTAGCCAAAAGCCAACTTTATAACATGCAACCATTTGTACATTTACACGTCCATTCTCAATATTCCCTGCTAGACGGGCAAGCCAGCATCAATCGAATCGTGGATAAAGCCATGAACGACGATATGCCCGGGATCGCACTCACTGATCACGGTGCTATGTACGGAATAAAAGAGTTTGTGAATTACATAGACAGTGCAAAATCAAAAATAAAAAACGAGATAAAAAAACTGAGTAAGGAACTGGAAAGCAATCCCGATAATCTGAAACTGAAAAACGAGATTGAAGCCAAAACAGCCAAACTCAATTTTAAACCTATTATTGGGTGTGAATGTTACTGTGCGCGTCGTGACAGGTTTTCACAAACCGAAAAAATAGACGGAAGCGGCTGGCATCTGGTGGTATTGGCCAAAAACCTGACCGGCTATAAAAATCTTATAAAAATGGTGTCGAAAAGCTGGACCGAAGGGTTTTATTATCGTCCGCGAATCGATAAGGAGTTACTTGAGCAATACCACGAAGGACTTATTATTTCCACCGCTTGTCTTGGTGGCGAGATTCCTAGAAAAATTGACGACGGCAATATAGCCGGAGCCGAAGAAGCGGTTCAATGGTTTAAAAATATCTTTGGAGACGACTTTTATCTCGAAATTCAGAGACACAAGACCGATCGTCCGGATGCTGATCAGACAACCTACCCTAAACAGCAGCGCGTAAACACAGAAATTATCAAACTCGGGGAAAAGTACGGGGTGAAAGTTATCGCAACAAACGACGCTCACTTCGTAAATGAAGAAGATGCCGATGCTCATGACCGGTTAATCTGCCTGAACATGGGAAAAGATTTCGATGATCCCGATCGTATGCGCTACACCAAACAAGAATGGATAAAAACAACGGCAGAAATGAACAGGATTTTCGCCGATGTACCTGAAGCACTTGCCAATACGGTAGAGATTGCCGATAAAGTGGAAATCTATTCTATCGATAATCCGGCACTGATGCCCTTCTATCCTATTGAAAGTTCATTCGGGACAGAAGAAGAATATAAAGCTAAATATTCTGAAACCGATTTAATTGAGAAATTCGGTGAAAACAATTTTAACCGGCTGGGCGGATACGACAAGGTGATCCGTATTCAACTCGAATCAGATTATCTAAATCACCTCACTCAAATAGGCGCTCACAAAAAATACGGAGAAGAACTGAGCGAAGAAATCGTCTCACGATTGAGATTTGAGATCGACACCATTACCAACATGGGATTTCCGGGATATTTTTTGATAGTACAGGACTTTATTAATGCTGCGCGTCATATGGATGTTGCTGTTGGTCCAGGTCGTGGATCGGCTGCCGGATCCGCTGTTGCGTATTGCCTTGGTATCACCGATATTGACCCACTTAAATACGATCTGCTGTTTGAACGTTTTCTTAATCCCGACCGTATTTCGATGCCCGATATCGATATCGACTTCGACGACGAAGGCCGCGACAAAGTACTTCAATGGGTAACCGATAAATATGGACACGAAAAAGTTGCACGCATCATTACCTACGGTACAATGGCGACAAAATCATCTATCCGCGATGTCGCCCGGGTACATAAACTACCTCTTTCGGAAGCAGACCGGTTGGCAAAATTAGTTCCTGACAGGATCCCCAATGTCAAGAAGATTAATCTTCGCAGTTCCATCGAGTACGTTCCCGAACTCAAAGAAGCTTCTAACAGTACTGATCCGCTCGTTCGCGACACACTCAAGTACGCAGAGATGCTCGAAGGAAACGTGCGAAGCACGGGAGTGCACGCCTGTGGAGTTATTATCGGACAAACCGATATTTCAGACATTGTACCTATAAGCACTGCAGACGACAAGGAGACAAAGGAGAAACTACTTGTAACACAATTCGAAGGCTCCGTTATTGAAGAAACAGGCCTGATAAAAATGGACTTTTTGGGGCTTAAAACCCTGACCATCATAAAAGATGCACTAACGAATATCGAAACAACTCACGGAATAAAGATAAATATCGATTCTATTCCGCTGGATGATCCAAAAACATATGAACTGTACAGTAACGGGCAAACCACCGGTACATTTCAGTTTGAGTCAACCGGTATGCAGAAGTATCTGAAAGAACTTCATCCGAGTAAGTTTGAAGATCTCATTGCCATGAACGCCCTGTATCGTCCCGGACCAATGGATTATATTCCTTCTTTTATTGCCCGCAAGCACGGCAAGGAGAAAATAGCATACGATATTCCGGTGATGGAGAAGTTTTTAGCTGAAACTTATGGGATCACGGTTTATCAGGAGCAAGTGATGCTTTTGTCAAGGCTTTTAGCCAACTTTACGCGCGGACAATCGGATGAACTACGTAAAGCGATGGGTAAGAAGCTGGCAGACAAAATGGCTGCTCTAAAAGAAAAGTTCATTACGGGCGGGAAATCTAACGGATACAAAGAAAAAGATTTGCAAAAAATATGGACGGATTGGGAAAAATTTGCTCAATATGCTTTTAATAAATCACATTCTACCTGTTATTCGTGGGTGGCCTATCAAACTGCCTGGTTGAAAGCCAATTACCCATCGGAATACATGGCGTCTGTGTTGTCAAACAACTTGAACAATATCACGGAAATTACCAAGTTTATGGACGAGTGTAAAGCGATGGGGATCAATGTACTCTCGCCCGATATCAACGAATCATTATTAAAGTTTTCCGTAAATAAGTCGGGGCATATCCGTTTCGGATTGGCTGCCATAAAAAGTGTGGGACAAGGAGCTGTAGAAGCTATTCTTGAGGAAAGAAAGAGCAACGGTGCATTTAAAGATGTCTTTGATTTTGTAGAACGTGTGAATCTGTCATCATGCAACAAGAAGAACATAGAGTCGTTAGCACTGGCAGGAGCTTTCGATTCGCTCCCCGGAGTAAAACGAGAGCATTTCATGACCGTGAACAGTAAGGGTGAGGATTTTCTGGAAACTCTTATCCGATACGGAAACAAGTTCCAGCAAGATAAATATCAATCTATGAATTCACTGTTTGGCGATGATGCGTCGTTTATGATTGCCCGTCCCGAATTGCCGAAGGTAGAAAAATTTTCTGATCTTGTAAGACTAAACAAGGAACGCGAACTTATTGGGATCTATCTATCGGCACATCCTCTGGATGATTATGAGTTTATTTTGAATTACGTGTGTAGTGCCGATTGTGCAAAACTGCAGGATTTAAATCCGTTAAACGGAAAAGATGTAAGTTTTGGCGGATTGGTCACCACGGTCAGAGAAGGGCAAACCAAGCGAGGCAGCCCTTATACAATCATCAGTATTGAAGATTACGCAGGCAGTTGTGAATTAGCTTTTTTTGGAGAAGACAGCGTTAATTTCGGAAAATTTGCTCGTGTCGGACTTTCAATTTATGTAACTGCGAAAATTCAACCGAAACGTTTCAGACCGGAAGAGTTGGAGATCAAAGTAAACACCATTAGTCTGCTTTCTGAAGTGAAGGACAAGTTAGTTTCAAAAATAACGTTACAACTTCCTATCACAGATTTAGACGATACTATGGTTTCGGAATTATCAGCTTTGATGAAAAACAATTCAGGCAATTCGTTGTTATATTTTCACATAATTGGCGACGAAACAAATATGAACGTGCAGCTTTTCTCACGTCCTTCGAAAATTCAGGTGAATAAACATCTGATTGACAGTTTAAAAAACAATTTAAACATCGATTTTAAAATCAATTAATTATTAAATAAAAACAAACTATTATGGCTCTTCAAATTACAGATGCAACACTCAACGAGGTGTTGGCGACAGACAAATTAGTGGTTATCGACTTTTGGGCAGAATGGTGCGGACCTTGTAAAATGATTGGTCCAATCATCGAACAATTAGGCGAAGAATACAAAGATAAAGTGGTTGTTGGAAAAGTTGACGTTGATAATAACGACGAAGCCACTTCAAAATACGGCATCCGCAACATTCCTACTGTTCTCTTTATCAAGAACGGTCAGGTGGTGGATAAAGTGGTAGGCGCAGGCGCCAAAAGCCTGTTCACAGACAAAATTGAGAAAAATCTTTGATTTCTTATCATACGATAATAACAAAACAGCCGCGCGAGGTTTCGTGCGGCTGTTTATTTTTACTTTGGAAAAACGCTAATACTCGTCTTCATTAAAAAAGAAGTCTTCTTTACTTGGATAATCGGGCCAGATATCTTCAATAGTTTCAAATACTTCACTATCATCCTCGATTTCCTGCAGGTTTTCTATTACTTCGAGCGGGGCACCGGAACGCTGAGCAAAATCAATCAGCTCGTCTTTTGTTGCCGGCCAGGGAGCGTCTTCCAATTTAGAAGCTAATTCAAGTGTCCAATACATAATTATCTCCTTAGGGTTTGTTGTTTCATAAATTTAGCGCAAAAATATACAAAAAAATCAGATATTATCCTGTTCCCAGTATATTTCTTTTCCGGTTTTATTACTTTCGTATCTTGCCAGTACGAAAAAGTAGTCTGACAAACGGTTTAAGAATTTTAGAACAGAACTGTCAACCGGAAATTCTTCTGCCACCCGATACACATTCCGCTCCGCCCTACGTGAAATTGTGCGGCAAATGTGTGCACGCGATGCAGCTTCATTGCCTCCGGGAAGAACAAAACGATTCAATTTGGGTAGATTATTGTCTATTCTATCAACTTCTTTTTCAATTTTTTCGATATCGCTATCGGTAATAATGCTGGCTGACTTAGGTGGAATTTTCTCTGTTTCTGTTGCCAAAAATGAACCTACAGTAAAAAGTTTATGCTGCAAGTAAGAAAGAAACCTATTTGTTTCTTCGTCTTTAATATCGCAATTCAACCAGCCAATAAAACTGTTTAGCTCATCAATTGTTCCATATGCCTCCAGGCGGATGTGTGTTTTTTTTACGCGGGTCCCACCAACCAGTGATGTCTTTCCTTTATCACCCGATTTTGTATATATTTTTGTCATTTTTCTCTTTTGATTTTTAGACTTTAGACCGCCCAGCCTGTCAGCTGGCAGGTTCGCCATTAGATATTGGACGTTGTCTGTTGTCTAATAATCTAATGTCTGACAATCTTAAATAAAATAGTTTAATTTATGATATGATTTTTTCAAAATTACAATACCGATATTTTTCATATCGAAAGTGAGTCTCGCCCTTTCATCCTTAACAATATTTTTCCAGAAACGTTTTCCGTTACCGGATCTTATTCCTGTGATAACCCAGAAAGTGTTATCCGTGCTCATCGATAACAAGTTTTCCATATCAATGGGAAAAGTATTCAAATACACGAAAATGGCGTCGTAAGACTGATTAACATCTAATTCATCGATAAACTCAACATTTCTGCTATATGTAGTATGCAAATTCCTTGCCGATAAAACATTTTCTCCGGTAGGATCGAAACATTGACAAGCTGCATCTCTAGATACCGAGCTTATATAAAGCGTGTTAACTCCTTTTCCGGTCTCTAATTCGAGTATTTTCTTCGGTTGAAAAAACCTGATAAGCCTGTATGACAGATGATGAAGTTTTTGATCGGTTGTTTTAAGGTTGTTGTCTGACAAGAGTTGCTCCACATCTAAAAAAATATTGTACCCATGTTGCTCATAAATTACATTGGTCACAAAATTAAAAGCGAAAGGAGAATGTATACCGAACCCTTTTGCTTGCTTTTTACGTTTAAGCCACTTGAAAAACAAGACAGATATAATTACAATTTATAAACTAACGCTACCGCATAAGCCGTTATTCCTTCCTGCCGTCCCACGAATCCCATTTTCTCAGATGTGGTGGCTTTGATGGATATTTTATCGATATCTGTATTCATTAATTCACTCAATGTTTGTTGCATCGCCGGAATATGCGGATTCATTTTTGGCGCTTCGGCGCATATTGTTGCATCTATGTTGCCTATTTCGTATCCTTTTTCGCGAAGCAAAGCAACGCTTTTCTTCAGAAGGATTTTACTGTCGATATCGTGATATTCGTCTGCCGTATCGGGAAAATGAAAACCGATGTCGCGCAAATTGGCTGCACCGAGCAGAGCATCGCAGATGCTATGAATTAACACATCAGCGTCGGAATGGCCCTGCAAACCTTTCTCGAAATCTATTTTAATACCGCCCATCCAGAAATCCCTTCCCTCAACAAGGCGGTGCATATCGTATCCGAACCCAACGCGAAAATTCATATTCTGTTTAGATTATTAGAACCAAGATTCAAGAACAAAGACTTTCTGAAATTTATTAGTAAATGTTTTTATCGCATCAACTGCCTTATCCCGTCGATATCAAATCCGAGCGACAAACGTAACGTCTGATCCAGCGGATTGGATTGTGCCGTTGAAACCAAATAAGCAGCGTCGATCTGAAAAGCACTCATTTTGAATCCTGCTCCAAAAGCTATATATCGGCGATTTCCCTTGTATTCATTTTCGTTAAAATAACCCGTGCGAAGCGAAAACTGATTGTTGTAAAAATATTCTACACCCAACGACCACATCACCTCCTGCATTTCTTCCTTAAATCCTCCGGGCGCATCGCCCAACGATTTAAAAATACCCGCAATGGAAGACGTATTCAAATAATCGTCAATTCTTTTTTGTTTGTCAGCTTCGGTTTCACCTTCAACCGGCAGCTTGGGTGTAGGAACTAGCAATTTATTTATATCGAAACTGAACGAGAATGTATTTTTATCGTCAACCGGTAAGCCGAGCGATGCACCTAACCGCAGATTAGTGGGCAAAAACATCGAAGTGTTGCCACCATCGTATGATATTTTTGTTCCGATATTGGAAATATTAAATCCCAAACCCAGCAGGCTTTCGGTTCTCCCCAAATTGAGATACAATTCGTTGTAACCGGCAATATCCGCTGAAAAAGCATTACCGGGAGTAGTTTCATCGCTTCCGGTGGAATAATCGGCACGAATGTAACGCAATGTAACGGCTCCCGAAAAAGTTTCGGAAAGTTTTCTCGAATAAGCTACGTCAAAAGCAAGCTCATTGGGTGAAACGCCCATCACGTAATCGGTATTCTGGTCGAATATATCCACTTCACCCAGAGAAAAGTATCTCAGTGAAGCACTGATCGCGTTCAGGTTTTCGTTGCCGAATTTCCAGAAACCATTCACATACACCAAATCGATATCACTTACTAATTTACTCAGCCAGGGAGTATAAGAAACAGCAAAACCGCCGTTACTCGTTATGAACGGATATTTGGCGGCATTCCAATAATGTGAATAAACATCCGGCATTGAAGCAACACCTATATCTCCCATACCACCGCCACGCGCGTCAGGTGCAATTTGTAAAGACGGCACTGCATAAGGAATCGGATTGTATTTTTGTGCAAATGTTTTACCGGAAAACAGGGAGAAGACACAGAATAAACAAACTATGGTGAAGAAATTTGATTTCGATTGCATAGATATTTATATTTTGTTTAAAAATTAAACAAATATAGTGTGTTTTTATTGTATTTCCGAACTATTTAATTTTAAAATCCAGTAACTTTTTGTCTTCGATGTATCCTTCCAGGCGATCATTGATAGAAACACCACCAATTCCGGCGGGTGTTCCGGTGAAGATTAAATCACCTATTTTGAGCGTAAAAAAGCGGCTGATATACGCAATTATTTTATCGAACGAGTAAATCAAATCACTGTTATTTCCTTGTTGTACGGTGGTTTCGTTTATGTCGAGATGAAAATTGATATTATTGATGTCACGCAATTCTTTTTTTGAAATAAAATCACCAATCGGTGCGGAGTTGTCAAAACTTTTGGCAATTTCCCAGGGCAGTCCCAGTTCCTTTTGTTTTCGTTGCAAATCGCGTGCAGTAAAATCTATGCCAACGGTAATTTCATCATAATAACGATGGGCAAACTTCTCGGCTATGTTTTTTCCCAACCGGTTTACTTTTATCACCAACTCTGTTTCGTAGTGAATTTCATTCGAAAAATCAGGTAAGAAAAAGGGATTTCCATTGCGAAGCAAAGCTGTATCGGGTTTCATGAAAATAACCGGATCGCTGGCTTCGAAAGTCCGCTTCATTTCTTTGTTGTGCGAGTCGTAATTCAACCCGATGGCAAAAATTTTCATCTCTTGTTTTATTGATTTTTGTGCTTTGCGGTTTCAATCTGCATAACGCATTATTGATTCTTATCAGCCAGATTTCCCGGAACGTCGGTACGAGCCGGATTATTCGTCCCGAAGACGGTTAAACATCACCGCCAGATGTGCATAAAGCGATGTGTTTTGCAACACAATTTGTTCGGGAACCCTAATGCGGAAAGGTGTAAAATTCCATATCGCTTGAATTCCGCCTTCGATCATAAAATCGGCAACTTCTTGTGCAATACCGGGAGGAACAGTAAGAATCCCGATCTGGGCCTTAAGAGTTTTGTTCTTAACTACAAACTCATCGGAATGAAATACCGGAATTTTATTGATCTTCTGCCCCACAACAGTCGAGTCCACATCAAAACCCGCATGAATCTTTAAGCCGTATTGTTCCAGCCCTGAGTCCGAAAGCAGTGCTGCACCCAAACTCCCAACACCAAAAAGAACAGCAGTATGCATCCTTTTAAAACCCAAAAAATCTTCCAGCACACTAATAAGCTGATCAATATCGTAACCCACTCGAGTTTTCCCATTAATGTTCACATAGGAAAGGTCTTTGGCAATTTGAGTAGCCGAGACGTTTATCTTTTTTGCTATTTGTGTTGATGAAACTTGTTTGCGTCCCTGTTTTTTCAGCAATTGCACATACGAAAGATACCAGGGCAAACGTCGCAAAGCAGGTTCAGGTATTTTTGAATAGTGATTATTCTCGCTCATGAATTTTAATTTCTTTGGAGCGACAAAGATACTTTATTTTTTGCTAAAAACTTTTTATCCTGACAGATAATTAGAGAAAAAAGTCTGTAATTGAGCAAAAATCTATATATTTGTACGTGTAGAAAACTAATCTTTCTATACGGTATGAAATGGATGTCAAAAAGTCAAGCCTGTTAATTCCCATTGTGGGAGTTGCCGCCTTAGCTTCGTGTTCAGGTAAAGCGCAACAAGTAACTAAACCGTTGAATATAGTTTACATTATGACTGACGATCACACGCGTCAGATGATGAGTTGCTACGATGACCGGCACATTTCAACACCTAACCTCGACAGAATTGCCAATAACGGTGTCAGGTTCACTAATGCCTACGTGGCAAACTCCATCTCAGCACCCAGTCGTGCTTGTTTACTCACCGGGAAACACAGCCACAAGAACGGAAAAATTGATAATATTGCATCTTTCGACGGGACACAGCAAACAGTTCAGCAATTACTTCGGGAAGCCGGATATCAAACAGCAATGGTCGGGAAATGGCATCTGGATAGTGAGCCAACCAACTTTGACCATTGGATTATCCTTCCCGGACAAGGACATTACTATCAACCCGATTTTATAACTTCTGAAGGAAGAAAGAAATTTAAGGGTTATGCCACTAATCTTATTACCGATTTTGGATTGGATTGGCTCGAAAATGGCCGCGATAAAGACAAACCTTTTTGTTTGTTTCTGCACCATAAAGCGGCGCATCGCAACTGGATGGCCGATACAACACACCTGAAAGATTACGAAGACAAAATATTCGAGCTCCCTCCAAATTTTTATGACAATTATTTTGGAAGACAGGCAGCTTCGATTCAGGAAATGAGCATTGCAAGTGACCACGATATGGATGTTGTGTCCGATTTAAAAATGCTTCGTCCTGGAGTTCAGACCCGGTTATCCAACTCGTATATTAATGGTGAATATGCAAGATTGGATTCGGCCCAAAAAACAGCCTGGGACGCACATTACCAGCCAATAATTGATGAATTTTACTCTTCAAACCTGCAAGGCAGGGAGCTGGCTGAATGGAAATACCAACGTTATATGCGCGATTACGCCAAAACCATTAAATCACTGGACGAAAATGTTGGACGTGTTCTTGATTACCTGGAAAAGAACGGAATGATGGAAAACACCATTATTATTTATACTTCCGACCAGGGCTTTTATATGGGTGAACACGGCTGGTTCGACAAGCGATTTATGTATGAAGAATCGTTCAGTACACCGTTAGTTATGTGGCTTCCCAAACAATTCAAAAAACGAGGCGATATCACGCAATTGGTTCAGAATATTGATTTTGCACCGACAATGCTCGAAATTGCGGGAGCAAAGATCCCATCAGATATGCAGGGTGTTTCGTTACTTCCATTGCTGAAAACCGAAAAAGCCCCTGCTAATTGGAGAAAATCGTTATACTACCATTACTACGAATATCCGGGTGAGCATGCCGTAAGACGTCATTACGGGGTAAAAACGGAACGCTACAAACTCATTCACTTCTACGATGATATCGATGAATGGGAACTCTTCGATCTGCAAACCGACCCGATGGAAATGAACAACATGTATGGGGAAACCGGTTACGAGAAAATCACAAACGAGCTTCGTGCCGAACTGAAACGCTTGCAGGAGCAATACGATGATCTCATAAGGGAAAAGTTCCCGTTGTGATGAATCCAACCGAAGTCCATCCTCTACAGCCTTTTTTACCACCAAATGCGAAGTTACTGATGTTGGGCAGTTTTCCACCGCCGAAGGCGAAATGGAAAATGGATTTTTATTATCCCAACTTTCAGAACGATATGTGGCGAATTTTCGGGTTGGTGTTTTTCGGTGAAAAAGATTATTTTCTGACAGAAAACAGAAATTCTTTCGATAAAGAAAAACTCACAGCCTTTTTATCCGAAAAGGGTATAGCGTTGAGTGACACAGCATACGAAGTACACCGGTTGAAAGGAAACGCATCGGACAACTTTTTGCAGATACTCAAATCCGTTGATTTGGAAAAACTGTTACAACAGATTCCACTTTGCGAAGCAATAGTTACAACAGGCGAAAAAGCGACCGAAACTCTTCGATCGCTCCTTCCTGAAACGACTCCCGTTCCAAAAATCGGGAGTTATGTTGTGGTTGATTTTCTCAACAAAAAATACAAGTTTTACCGTATGCCATCGTCATCGAGAGCATACCCAAAACCATTAACCGAAAAGGCTGCAATGTACAAGAACCTTTTCGATGACATAAATTTTCTTTAAATCTCAGCGTCTCCCATATCGCCGTCAAAGTTCAACGGAAAAACTTTGGTTACCTTGCTTTGTTTTACAAGCGGCGACAGTTTTTTCACAACAATTGCATTGTAGTAAGATGCTTTGGAGTGAACCTTATATGCATCTTCACTTTCATAGCTTTCGTAAATAAACACTTTAGTTGGATCTTCTTCGCTTAGTAAAACATCGTAAACAAGACAACCTTCTTCGTTTTCGAGTGTTTGCATTTGAATGTCGGACAATACCTCTATGGCCTCGTCCACTTTAGCTTCATCCAATATAAGTTCAACCAGAATAACATACGGTTCACTTGAGGTTTGTGCTTTTAAAATGCGGGTATTGGCAGAAAAAAGCATCAAGAAAAGTGCGCAGAGGATAAATACTTGCTTTTTCATAGATTAAGAAAATTAATGTGACATTATTTAGTTTCGCAGCCCGCTAACACTTTTCAATACAGCACGTATTGCTCCAATCTTCAGGTGTGTATTGATAACAACGGGAATTCGGTTTGCGTCATCGGTCAAGGAAGCACTAATAGCTTCTTTTTGATTTTTAAATGCTTTGTCATAAATGGTCATGGATATCTGAATTGTGTTGTAGGTTTTCCCATCGTTGGCTTTAATCTTTGAAGTTCCGTTGTAATTAACAGCCATATTCACAATCTCTCTTCCCGATAGGAACTGAATTTCTTTATGATCACCGGGCTTCATATCCGAGTAATCCAGGTTTCTAATCAGTGCCAGCACCGACAGGTAATCATAAGTACAATCGCTGGTTGTAATGGTTTCATCGAATCTCTTTTTTTCGTTAAAAATGCGACTTGTTCTTACTTTAATTCCTTCATTGGAATAGCTAAAAGACTGAACTTCCTTGGAATAATCCTTTCCTTCGAATGCATTTTTTGTGAAAAGCAACGGACGTAAATCCATATCGATGTACGAAACAAGCGTATCATTAACCGTATAAAAGCTTCCTGTTAATCCTGTAGTATTGAGTAACATTCGAAGGTTATAAGCGCTATTTCCCTTGTAATTCACCATTTCGGTCTTCAATGATCCTGCACCTGCTTTGGCATTTACTATTCCGTAATTGAAATATAAATCGTAAGTAATACTCTCTCCGCCTTTAAATGAGTTATTCATAATCTTGCATTGGGCATTTGCTCCCCAGGGCAATAAAGCGGCAAGAATCAATAAAAGAGATAATTTAATAGTTTTGTTCATTTTTGTTTGTTTTGGTTAAGTGCGATTATCGGGTAGGTGTACCCTGTCTCTGCATTGGCGCTGTCGGCCCACCCATACCTCCCATGCCACCCATACCTCCCATGCCACCCATTCCTCCTGAGAAAGGTGAACTTCCACGTTGATTTTGTTGTTGCTGGCGCTCACGTTCCTCGTTCAGGTTGCGACGTTTTCTTTCTTCGGGTTTATTTTTTGTAATATCGAGTGGTTTTTGTTTATCCAACGACAACTCAGTTATATTCCACGACTCCTCATGGTCAGTATAAGCTCTGATCTCATACTCCCTCGGATAATAATAGACCATCTCCGGCTGCCTTTTCTTTTCATAGTCGCCTGTCGTCCATTCACCGTCTTCGTCGTCATCTATGAAAAGTCGGGCATAAATGGTTCCCGGGTTTATATCGAAAATCAGTGCTTCGTTGTTTTTGACACGTACTTTTCTAAAAGGTTTATCCGATTTGTCAAGCAACTCCACATAAGCTGTTTTGTCAGCTGGTAATCCCGATAGCTGAAACATTAAGTTCCCGTACTGGTCGAGTGCTTTAACCGTGAAAGCTTGTTCCACTTTATTGTTCCACAATCCGTATATGCTGTGAACGGATGCCGAATCTATATTTAATTTATATTTCCCGCCAGGCTCCCACTTGTGGCGTAACGTAAATTGTCGTGGATTGAGGGTATCACCTATCATGGTGAAATCTACAGGCGAGAAAACTGAATCCACTTCATAGGTGAGGTGAACTTTCGATGAATCGAAATCGATAACAGGCTGCTCAAATTCCAATTGAACAGGCGAATAAATTTCGTGTGTGGATCTAATATTATGGTTTATTCCCAGTAAACGAATTTCTGTTTTCTTTTCCTGATCTTCTCTTTCTCTTCGGGTTTGTCGTGGTTCACGGAAGTTAAAACTCAACGTATCCGACTGCAAAAGGTCTTGATTCAACGTATCCGTTCTCAGGTAATTCATTTTCATGATGATGGTATCCTGTCGCGAAATCAACGAATCGGATATCCACATCGTAATGCTGTCGTTTCCTTTGCTTTTCTCCATCACGTACCAATCTTCATAATCCGACACCGGTTTCAGCAATTCGAAAGTGGGTTCTTCTGTTGGAGCTGCAAAAAAGATATCAAGTTTTTCGCGAGTCGGACGTTCGTGTTTTTGGAAATATTTTCGTTGAAAAATGGATGAGAAAGAGCGTAACAAAATATCATCGGGAAGAAAACGGGTATAATTAACCTCTTTTATGGTATCGATGGTGACGCTGTCTTTAAAAATGGTATCTTGCCGCACGGCAGGCGTTGTTGAAGGTATAACGATAGAGTCGAGGAAAGCTATTGCCTCCTGCGGGTTATCATATTTATAGTCGCGGTTTTTATCATCAAGTGCAAATATCTTGTATTTACCTTCTTTTAAGCCTCTCACGGTAAATCTTCCGCGTGAATCGGTTCTCGAAATTCTCTCGAAGGACGTTCTCACAAAAGCCGTATCATCCAGATTTGAGTGCATTCCCACATAAATACCTTGTGCAGGTTCAAGATTATCTGCTGACAACACCCTGCCGGAAACAGCCAAAGTATCAAGTTGATCACCGGTAGAGAAGGAAATCGAAAAGTTTTCGAGTGGGTTTCCTTCATTGTTGTCCACAATAGCGTCAGTAAAGTCGATGGTGTAGGTGGTGTTGTCCAAAAGATCGTCGTTAAATTCCACGACTGCCTTCTTCCCAACCGATTTTATTACCGGCATATTTAATTGTGGCGGTGTGATAATCACTTTTTCGGTTGGTTTTTCGATTTTTATATTCTCATCGAATTCTATTTCAAGAATCCTCCGGTTAACATGCAACGCACCATTTTCGGGATTTGAACGGATCAGGCGCGGTGGAGCTTCGTCGTACAATCCGCCGGTTGGCGCTGCTATATTGGCACACGAATTCCACAAAAACAGAGTTACTGCCAGTAAAGAAAGTGAGAATATGTATTTTAGAAACCTTGTCATTCTATACTTACTGCGGTTAGTATAATCGGCGCAAAAATACAACGAATTAAGTAGTTTTTAGAGTTTTGATGTTTAAAAAAACAGAATTTCAGAAAAATGTAGAGTATTTTGATGTATTAGCGGGCTAAAATTTGATATCCGATTTTGCAATACAAGCATTTGCGTTTGTCACAATACTCTTTTCGAAGTTGGATGAGCGCCTGCGAGTCGAAGGCATTTTGCGGTTTAATTCCTGCCGACTGAAATTCTGTTACAATGGCGTTTCGCTCCGGTTTTATCGATTCCAGAATGTGTAATGCTCTGTCGCAAAACTTTTCCTGATCGGTTTTCCTGCCGTAGGCAAATAGAATGGGAGCAACGGTGTTGATAAGAATTATATTGAGCGAAGAGTCGCCAAGATATTTATCTGATTTCTTCGATTCTTTTCCAAAGGAATAATGTGTTTGCCAGTAATCGGAGGTTTCTGCCTGAAAATGCAACCGCAGCTGTTTGTAATCTTCTTTCTCTATAATAGACGAGAACAATCGTCCCGATTGCTGCAACAATGCAGCCAATTGTGCAATACGCACTTGAGGGAAAGCATTGGGGCGAACCCGCAATTTTTTGAACAAAAATCCATCAATTGGTTTTAACTGATATTTATGTCTTAGAAAGTCGTATTCTTTTTTCAGTTGTAAGTAGTAATTATCCAAAATTAAATCGCCATGAAGCATTCCCGCTTGTCCAAACAGCAATGCCTCCACCTGAAACAGACTATCACTATGACGCTGAATGTAATTGAATGGCAGACTCAGAGCTAGTCTTTCAAACTCATCGGAGTTAAGTCCGAACCCGTAGTTTCGGGCAAGCAACACATAAAACGATTGATCCCAGGAATTATTGAATCGAGCCAAATGTGCAAAAATATCGCTGGTTTTCCGCTCCAGCCGTTCAATCCCAAGTACACCCAACCATGAATTTATAATTTTCTTCTCTATTTCGGGTAGTTGGTTTTTACAGGGAATGTTCGAATTGCTGCTGAGCAGATATTCTGCATTCTTTCTTATATCATCGGGGACAATCAAAATCATTTGAGGAACATGCAATCCTTTTTCATTCTTTATTTCGTCTTTCACATTTTCCACCACGTGCAAGATCACCGAATTGTAATTTTTATCGAAATGATGACCGTGCTTGTTCCAATCGTCAGATGACTGATGGATTTCCACATTACCAGCCCATACTTTATCATCGATCTTGATTTTGGCATTAAAGAAATCGGCTCCGGCATCCGTATTATGTATTCCAGTGTCGATTATTTCAATTTTTCGTCCATCCGAAGTTTGAAGATCCGTCTGATTAAAAAGCCGGTATTTCCAAACATAATGAAGTAAATATTCACTGTGTATCATATATTTAAGGGCATTTGAAATTCAAATATACAATTATATTTCAAACTTGTCAAAGAAAAACTTGCTTTTAGATATTTTATGAGGGAAGTGTATCGAAAAATTGTATCTATTCCGAAAATAGTTTATTTTTGTAGAAAATACTCTCTTTAAATCAACATTTTATGAATCAATCACCAGCTTGTACTCCGACTTTCTCGGAGAAATTGGATAATAAATTCCAACACTTATGGCACTTAGTGGGTAACACTCCGATGCTCGAATTGCATTATACCTACAAAGACAAACCTTCCAGAATTTATGTAAAATGCGAGAATTACAACCTTACTGGGAGTGTAAAGGATCGTATGGCGCTCTATATCATGCACAAAGCTTATTGCGAAGGACTCGTTAAACCCGGCGATACAATTATTGAAGCAACAAGCGGAAATACAGGTATAGCTTTCTCGGCTATCGGTAAAGCGTTAGGACATAAAGTGAAAATATTTATGCCTGACTGGTTAAGTAAAGAACGGATGGATATCATCAAAAGCCTTGGTGCTGAAATTGTTTTGGTAAGCAAAGAAGAAGGCGGTTTTCTCGGTAGTATTGAGATGTGTAATAATCTCGCCAAAAGTAGCGATTCCATTTTTTTGCCTCGTCAGTTCGAGAACAAGTACAATGCCGATGCACATGAATTTACAACCGGAAAAGAAATTTTATCTCAGTTGCATAACCGCAGTTTGAAACCCGATGCTTTTGTGGCAGGTGTAGGAACCGGAGGCACTGTAATGGGTATCGGGCGGGCATTGCGAAAAGAATATCCGGATGTAAAGATCCATCCGCTGGAACCGGCGGAGTCGCCCACCCTTAGAACCGGATGTAAAGTGGGTTCACACCGCATTCAGGGAATTTCAGATGAATTTATTCCTGATCTCGTGAAACTGGATGAGCTTGACGAAGTAGTTGATGTTTCGGACGGTGACTCCATTATTATGGCACAAAAACTGGCCGGCGAGTTAGGTCTTGCCGTAGGAATTTCTTCAGGAGCGAACGTAATCGGGGCTATACAACTTAAAAATCAGTTGCCCGATGACGCTGTGATAGTCACAGTTCTGTCGGATTGCAATAAAAAATATCTGAGTACCGATCTGATGAAAGAAGAACCTGTAAAGGATGGTTATATTTCATCCGATACCGTGTTTTCGGAATATGAACCAATAGGCAGAACGACTTCTTAAAAAGAAAATAATACTCGTTCAACAGAGCATTTACTCCTTCATTTCATCAGCTTTATGCTGATTTTTATGTAACTTTGCAACGTACTTAAAATCATCGAACCACGCATCCTCATGTTAAACTCCGACGAAAGAAAAAAGATAAAAGGACTGATGCAGCGTGAAATAATTCCCGCTATCGGTTGCACTGAACCCATTGCCGTATCGCTTTGCGTTGCAAAATCCACTGAAACACTGGGGCAGGAGCCTGAACGCATAGAAGTGATTTTAAGTGCTAACGTGCTCAAGAATGCCATGGGAGTAGGAATTCCGGGAACAGGAATGATCGGATTGCCTATCGCTATTGCACTGGGTGCATTGATCGGAAAATCGGAGTACGGGCTGCAAGTACTTCAAGACCTTATACCCGACGACGTGGAGCGGGGCAAACTCTTCATTTACGGACAACGGATTAAAATAGATGTTGAGAAAGATATTGATGATAAATTGTATATCGAAGTCCGTTGCTATGCGGGAAACGAATCATCCAAAGCCATTATTCGCGGAAGCCATACCCAGTTTTCGTATATCGAGAAAAACGGAACAGAACTGTTAAAAAGGGAAATTGAAACCGAAGAAGAGAAGGAAGACGATATTACGCTCACCTTTCAGAAAGTTTATGAATTTGCTACTGAATCGCCTATCGATGAATTGAGTTTCATCCTCGAAGCCGCAAAAATGAATCGTGAGGCATCGTTGCAATCTCAAAAACAAAATTACGGGCACAACGTTGCGAAAAGCGTTACGGGAGATAAAGGAAGACTTCTGTTTGGAGAAAATCCTCACAGCCGGATGATCTCGGCAACCGCCGGTGCGTGCGATGCCCGCATGGATGGAGCACTTATTCCGGTCATGAGTAATTCGGGAAGTGGCAATCAGGGTGTTGCTGCTACACTTCCGGTTCTTACATATGCCGAAGATGCCGGAAGCGACGAAGAAAGCTTAATTCGTGCGCTTATCCTCAGTAATTTATCGGTTATTTATATCAAACAATATTTGGGAAGGTTATCGGCACTATGCGGTTGCGTAGTGGCATCAGCAGGCTCCAGTTGTGGCATAACATATTTAATGGGCGGTAATTACTCGCAAGTTACGTTTGCCATAAAAAATATGATCGCTAACATAACCGGAATGATTTGCGATGGAGCAAAACCCAGTTGCGCACTGAAAATTGCCAGCGGAACATCCACCGCAATGTTATCCGCCCTAATGGCGATAGAAAACCGTGTGGTAACGTCGCAGGAAGGCATCGTAGATGAAGACGTGGATAAAACAATCCAAAATCTTGCCATTATCGGCAACAAAGGTATGGCAGAAACAGATAGAATCGTGTTGGATGTAATGACACGAAAAGGGTAAGAAATTTCCCTTCGGTTATCAAAAATTTCAAATTTATTTAGTTTATTTGTCCTTCGGCAAATAGGTAGATTTGTGTTTTTAGAAATCACAAATCTAAAACTCATAATAACTTTCCACTTTGCAAACAACAACTACAGATAAGGAACTCAATCTCGAAACAAAAAAAATAAGCTCGCTTGTTTGGGAATACTCCATTCCTGCTATCATTGGCACGCTTGTAAATTCGCTCTACAACATTGTCGACCGGATTTTTATCGGCCAGGGTGTCGGTGCTTTTGCTATTTCGGGTCTGGCGATTACCTTTCCTGTTACCATACTGGCTTCAGCTCTTGGAATGCTGGTTGGTGTGGGTGCCGCAAGCCGGATTTCCATTAGCCTGGGCGAAAAAAAGAAACACACTGCCGAACAGATCCTGGGCAACTCTTTTTTGCTTATTCTTTTGTTCAACGCGGTGATTATGACGCTTTTCTACATTTATCTCGATAATATCCTCATCGCATTCGGAGCAACGGAAAACACTCTTCCTTACGCACGTGAATATTTACAAATTGTTCTTATCGGAAATGTTTTCATCAGCCTTTGTTACAGTTTCAACAACATGATGCGGGCATCCGGATATCCTAAAAAAGCCATGATAACGATGCTTATAGGTGCAGTATTAAATATAATTCTTGATCCTATTTTTATTTTTGTTTTTAAACTCGGCATTGCAGGCGTAGCCTGGGCTACGGTAATATCGATGTTTGTGGGGACGTTGTTTGTAATGCATCATTTCGTGCAGGAAAACAGCCTTATTCGCTTGCGAAAAGAGAATATCCGGCTGAATAAGAATATCGTACTTGCCATCGTTTCCATCGGACTTTCGCCTTTTTTTATGCAAGTGGCTGCATCAGGAGTAGCCGTTTTGTTGAATACTTCGCTGCTGAAACACGGTGGCGATTTAGCCGTAGGCGCTTACGGAATTCTTAATTCAATGTTGCTGATCATTATCATGACGGTTGTGGGCCTGAATCAGGGTACTCAGCCGATTATCGGGTATAACTACGGCGCCAAAAACTTCACGCGGGTTAAAGATACATTTTACTATACCGTTAAAATTGCCACAATTATTACGAGTACGGGATTTATTATTGGCATGTTTTTCCCACGTCAGTTTGCCGGTGCATTTACCAACGATCAGGCGCTTCTCGATATTGCAGAAAACGGCATCAGGCTTAGTTTGATTGCCTTTCCTCTGGTAGGATTTCAGGTTGTTGCCGGAAACTTTTTTCAAAGTATCGGGCAGGCAAAAAAGGCCATTATTCAGAGTTTAAGCCGGCAAATTATTTTTCTGGTACCTGCGTTATTAATTTTTCCGACGCTTTTTGGCCTAAACGGTGTTTGGATTGCCATGCCGGTTTCTGACTTCTTAGCATCACTTCTGTCCCTCTATTTGTTAATCGGACAGATTAAAATAATTCGCAAAATGCAGGAAAGTCAGCCTTTGTACGCGTAAAGTATGATAAGTAAATAAGACTACAAAAATTCGGAAAATTCATCCTTTTTGAGTAGTTTTGTCACTCCAAAACGATAAACAGCAAATTTAAAATAATAAAAAATGAAAAGAGTAGTTTTAATTCGTCACGGCGAAAGCACGTGGAACAAGGAAAACCGTTTTACGGGATGGACCGATGTGGATTTAACCGAAAAAGGTGTGGAAGAAGCGCACAAAGCGGGAAAATTATTGAAAAAAGAAGGTTTTCATTTCGAAAAAGCCTATACATCGTATTTGAAAAGAGCCGTAAAAACGCTGAACGTTGTATTGGATGAAATGGATTTGGACTGGATTCCGGTGGAGAAAACGTGGCGCCTAAACGAAAAACATTACGGAATGCTGCAAGGATTAAACAAATCTGAAACAGCTGAAAAATACGGCGATGAGCAGGTTCTCATTTGGCGCAGAAGTTACGACGTGCCTCCAACGCCTTTGGCGAAAGACGATGAACGTTCTCCATTTATGGATGTTCGCTACAAGGGAGTTGACGAAAAGGACTTGCCTCTTACTGAAGCTTTGAGCCATACTGTAGATCGTATTCTTCCCTATTGGAACAATACCGTAGTTCCCGAAATGAAAGAAAAATATAATGAAGTTATTATTGCAGCTCACGGAAACAGCTTGCGCGGAATTATCAAACACCTGAAAGGTATTTCTGACGAAAATATCGTAAGCCTGAACCTGCCGACAGCAGTTCCTTACGTTTTTGAATTCGACGATAACATAAATCTGGTGAAAGATTATTTCTTAGGCGATCCCGAAGAAATTAAAAAACTGATGGATGCCGTGGCTAATCAGGCTAAGAAAAAGTAAGAAAATCTGCAATATACATTTGAAAAAAGTCAGGGCGCTCAACATGAGTGCCCTGACTTTTAATACATTCAAATTACTTAAATCAGATTTTTTAATTTATCAACCGATAGATCTATTGCCAAAATAACTCCGCTTTCATCGATCAAGTAATTTTTGAAACCTTTTCTCAACTGAAAATCTTTGTAGATCTCTGAATCGGTTCCGTTTTCATCGCAAAATTGCGAATTTAAATCAATCTTGTCCAAGAGCGCAGTTTTCTCAAAAACATTTCTGTTCTCGTCAAACGAGATCGATAGAAACGTAACGTCAGACTCATTTTCTTTCAAGTAATTATATAGCTGGACGTTGCTGGCTCTTGATCGGGCATCGTAAGCTGCCCAAAAGTTTAATACTACTTTTTTGCCTTTGTAATCGCTTAAATCGAGGTGTTGTCCTTCCAATCCGTTAAGAACAATATTGGGAATTTGTTCGCCGGGATAATAACCTGTGGAAGTTTTTTCGGTTTTGATTGAGCTCGACATTAAAAGAAGCGAAATTATTGCTACAAAGCAAAAGTTCACATACTTCATAAAAAATGTTTTAATTAATACTCAAACTTGCTTGTGCTTCACGCATTTAACAAAGTTTATTTACTATTGACTTTTCGCTAAAAGTCAATTTTTTCGAGCACAAAAGTACATCTGATTATTTTAACAAAAAACTTTTTAGTCAAAAACTTTGTGTCCAGATGTTAAAATGGATTTATTTAGTAATTTAATACTCTGATATACATGAATATAACAAAGCGAAAAGGATTCAATGATTTATTCTCCAATGAGTAGTAAACAATGAAGTAGGTTCACCAATATTCTCTTGTTGGTAATATACCGTAAGAATCGATCCGTCATCTAATTGAACACTTGCTGGATAGCCTAAATCTCCATTAAATGCTTTCGATAAAATAATTTCATTTTCAATATCCCATGTTCTTCCCTCATTACGGCTTATACAAGCCTTTTCGCTAAATGGCTCACGACGATGTCCATACACAACTAATACCCAACCGTTTTTCAATTCGATCAAATGTGGTGGATAACCCCAAATATTTGTCAATCTCATCGGAGTCCACGTTTTTCCTCCATCATAACTATCCGATTGCAACAGGAAACAATGGCTTCGATCTTTTGGCTCATTCCGGAACATTGCTATAATTTTGCCACTTTTCAATTCAACAAGATGCGGTTCAGTTATACCTGTATCAGTTTCATTTGGAAACGGAATTTTAGAAATCAATTGCCACGAGAATCCATCATCTTTTGATTCTTCAACAACAATTCCACCTTGTCCATTGCCAACAAATAATAATCGCCCATCCCTCAATTGTATTGGTCCGTGAGGTGCTGTTCCAATCGTTTTGGTTGGAGTTAACCATGTTTTTCCTCCATCTTTCGATCTTATCGTCCAATTTCCAAGCCAATGCTTTTTCAACTCTTCAGGCATTTTTTCGGCTACTCTCGCATACTTTTGATAAGCCCATTTCCATGCCGGATTAGCATAAGCTAACGAAGTAAACCAACTTATAAGAAAAGTTCCCTCTTTAGTTTGAATAATCCCTGCATCTCTGTC
>ENA-UOOM01000547-UOOM01000547.1-fermentation-metagenome-genome-assembly--contig:-NODE-547-length-42238-cov-94.252116_pt1 | contig 42238 bp, 33 predicted proteins | sample MGYA00245781_ERZ724031 | MGnify/ENA primary metagenome ERZ724031 (study PRJEB28704, sample SAMN03018317) | fermentation metagenome | biome: anthropogenic terrestrial biome; feature: soil; material... | reverse complement strand
TCATTTGAACTAACGGAGGCCGTTCGGTAACATTATCATTTGACTTGACACGGGGGCTTGACCGTGTTGGAGGCAAAAGGATGGCTTCGCCGGAACGGGACATACCTTGCTGCGCAGGCACAGGGCCGCGTTCCCTACGAAAAGATGGCTTCGCCGGAACGGGACATACCTTGCTGCGCAGGCACAGGGCCGCGTTGATTACGAAAGGATGGCTTCGCCGGAACGGGACATGCCTTGCTGCGCAGGCACAGGGCCGCGTTCCGTACGAAAAATTCCGGGTTTTCAGGTCATGTCCGTATGCCATGCGGAGGCGAGGCGCGCGTCAGCTTATTATCAAAATTCTCAAAATGCCGATCACAAAACCCGCGATAACGAGTACATACGGTTGGGCTTCGGTGAAAAACAACACCACCATCCCGCCAATGAGCATTAACATCGGCAAAAGCTGGAACTGTGCATTTTGAAAGAGTGCGTTTTGACCCAGGTTGTAACTGACAAAGAGGATCAAGGCAACCACCGCGGGGTTGATCCCTTTCAGAAAAGAGCTTGCCAAATGATTTTCTCGCATTTTTTTGACCAGCGGGGCGGTTATCGCCACGATAATGAACGATGGCAAAAATACGCCCAGGGTTGCCGCGAGCGCGCCCCAGAAGCCGCTGGTCATGTATCCTATAAAGGTCGTGGCTGCGAGCACAGGTCCGGGCGTGATCTGACCCATCGATATGGCATCGGTCAGTTGCTGAGAGGTAACCCAGCCAAACCGGTTGACCACATCTTCTTCGATCAGGGCAAACAAAACCAGGGACGAGCCGAATAATATCGAGCCGGTACGGAAAAAGTAGATAAAAATATCCCAAAAGGCTGCCTTGGTTTGCTCAAGAACCTTGCAGGCAAATTCGGTGACCGCAGGTAAAGGTAAAAAAGCCAGCATCATTTGAGCGGGAGGCACGCCATTCTTCCATTTGACCAGGACATGGTGCAGGAGGATGCCCAAAACCCCACCGCCAATCAAAATGAGAGCTTCATTCACCCCTAAAAGCTTCGCGCCAATTGCCAGGGCGAAGATAAGCAGCTGTTTCCAGCCAGTCAGACTTGCCTTGCCAATGCTCCATGTAGTTTCAAGAATGATCGCCAACACCAGGGGGTTGAGTATATAAAAGATGCCCTCGATTTGCGGCAAGCCACCGTAGGTCATGTAAACCCAGACTACCGCCAGGGCGATAAAAAACGAGGGGCTGATAAACCCAAGCCCAGCGACAATCATGCCGGGATAGCCAGCGCGAGCATAGCCTACGTGGTAACAGGTTTCACTGGCGTTTGGTCCGGGAATCAGGTTGGCAGCCGCGAGGAGGTCTAAAAAGTGCTCTTCAGAGATCCATTTCTTCCGGCGGACGAATTCCCTTTCCATCATGGCGATGTGTGCCGTCGGTGCTCCGAAACTGGTCAGCCCGATTTTCAAGGTGACCTTAAAAAGCTCAAGCAAGCGCGTCTTTAATGGAAGCTCAGCAGGGTCTGGTTCCTGTGGATATGGAGGTTGACCAGCGATCGAATGGACAGGGGGCATAGGTTCCGGGGTCAAGCTCATCTTGTCACCGGCAGCTGCAATAACAGGTTTTCAATCACCAGGCGGGGGTTGACGTTGACATCCAGTTGTCCCAGGCTCTGCTCGTGCAGCTTTAGGATCGTTTCGACCTGGTTTGAATCGATCAGCGCGGCGATCTCACGCACCAGGTCCGATTGTTTCAGATTGACGATCGGAACCCGGGCGTTTTCCCGTGTGATCATCACATCACGCCAGAAGGACAGCCAGGTCGCCACCAAAAAAACAAATTTTTCCCTGGAGGCAGTTTTCTTTGCCTGCCTTTTTTCTATATACTGCAGCCGACCGCGAAGGTTGCTCTGCAGCAGCTGGGCGAGGTCATCCAGCGCCTCGTCATAGGCTTCCAGCTCGCCTGGGTTTTCATACAGTGTCAATGCCCTGCCAACCCTGCCAGCAGCCAAATGCGCCAGTCGTTTAGCCAGTTGGTTTTCGATGGTCTTTTCTTCAACCAGGTAGCGTTCCAGCTCCTGGATGCTTGAAGGGCGCAGCCGCAGCACCTCGCAGCGGGAGGATATGGTTTCGAGCAAACTTTCTTTCGCGTCTGCCGTCAGAATCAACAGCGCCCTGGAGGGTGGCTCTTCCAGCGATTTCAAAAGCGCGTTCGACGCACCGATGGTGGCATTTTGGAAATTGGGAATGAGCACAATCCGGTAATTCGATTGATAGGGCGCAAGTGAGAGGGTTTGCTGCATTTCACGGATCTGGTCGATTTTCAGGTCTTTGCTGCCTTCATTTATGCGCAAAATCATCAGGTCGGGATAGCGAAGTTCGTTGATTTGCCGGCAAGCCAGGCAGCGATCACAAAATTGACCCTCGGAAGGAGGGTTTTGGCAATTGAGCGCTTTCACAAATGCCAGCGCGAGGGTTTCTCTGCCGACACCTCCCGGACCGGTTATCAGGTAGGCATGACGCGTATTCCCGGGTTGGGAATGTTTCTGAAGATAATTAATAGCGGTTTCGTGACCAAGGATATTCCACATAGCTGGATTTTAGCACGTAAAATAGAAAATCCGCATTCGTGGGAGGCATGTCGGGAAATTGATGTTTTTTTAATGTCCGGCGATCTGGTGGCGTTTTTGTATAAGACCTATTTTTTCCACATAAATGACTTATAATTCTCTGGTCTTAAATGAAGAGGAGTTGACAATTTATGAGTGAAATACCTAAAGATGTTTTGGACAATGCCGAGGAAGCCCTAAAAGTCTCCTGGCATGCCCTCCATCCCGATGAAGTGCTTGAAACGCTGGAGGTGCCGGTCGAGACGGGGTTGAGCGATGCCGAAGTAAAGGAAAGGCTGGAGACCTTTGGTTATAATGAGCTGCAAGAGCAGGCTGGCAGGTCTTTCTGGATAAAGCTGTGGGAACAGATCAACAGTTTTGTAATCTGGCTGCTTATTGGTGCCGCGGTGATCTCCGCTGTTCTGGGAGACTATGTGGAAGCCGGGGCAATTTTATTGATTGTGGTTCTGAACGCTATTATGGGCATTATCCAGGAATCCCGCGCCGAAGCGTCGTTGGCAGCTTTGAAAAAGATGGCTGCACCGGAAGCGCAGGTTTTGCGGAACGGTCACCGTGTGATGGTGCCTTCGCGGGAATTGGTTCCCGGGGATATTGTTTTCATCGAAGCGGGTAATTTTATCCCTGCTGATATCCGCCTGCTGGAAGCGATGAATCTGAGTATTGATGAAGCATCCCTTACGGGTGAATCAGTACCCGTCACGAAAGATGCGGGAGGCAACCTGCAATCAGATATTCCCCTGGGTGACCGTAAAAACAGCGCCTTCTCCGGAACAACAGTCACCTATGGTCGCGGTAAAGGTATTGTTACAAGCACAGGCATGCATACGCAGCTGGGGCTGATTGCCACCATGCTCCAGTCGGTGGAGATGGAGCAAACCCCATTGCAAAAACGTTTGGAAGAGCTCGGTAAAACGCTTGGCATAGCTGCACTGATCGTTTGCGCGCTTGTATTCGTCATCGGTGTCTACCGTTTGCTTACCCCTCCGGGTGAGATTCTTGAGTTTGCCACGCCAGAATTTTGGGACGCATCTTTAGCCTTGTTTATGGTTGCAGTTTCGTTGGCGATCGCCGCTGTTCCTGAAGGTTTGCCCGCGGTTGTCACCATCAGCCTGGCTGGTGGAATGCGCGAGATGGTCAGCCGTAACGCACTGATCCGCAGGCTTTCGTCTGTTGAAACTCTCGGTTCGGTCACCACGATTTGTACCGATAAAACCGGCACGCTGACACAAAATCAGATGACCGTTACAAAGCTGTGGGTTGACGACCAGTTTATCGATATCACCGGCACCGGTTATGAACCGGTGGGAGAGTTTAAGGTTAATGATGAAGTGGTTGACCTGAAAGAATATCCGGCTGCCCGTACCGCGCTGTGGGTCGGCACGATAAATAATGATGCCCAGCTGGAGCCAACCGGCGAGAGCGAAGGCAAAGCCACTTATCGCATGGTTGGAGACCCCACTGAAGGTTCAATTTTGGTAGCCGCGCTGAAGGCTGGAGCTGCTGCCAATGCGGTTAACCAAAGCTATCCGCGCGAACAGGAAATCCCCTTCGATTCCACCCGCAAGCGCATGGTCACTATTCATAACATTCTCAACCCAGGAAATGGGGATATTTCCCCTTATGTGACCAACGAAAAAACCAACTGGTACACGATTGCCGTTAAAGGCGCGCCGGACGTGGTTTTGGATTTGTGTAAATGTCAATCTGATATGCATAACAACCCTGTCGAGCTGACCCCGGCAAGGCGGGAGACAATCCTGGCTGCCAACGACGAAATGACCAGCCGGGCGCTGCGCGTATTGGGGGTAGCCTATCGCCCGGTGCCCGAGATGCCCCGAGATCTGAGTGCTGAAAACCTCGAAGAAGACCTGATTTTTGTCGGTTTGATCGGGATGATCGACCCCTCCAGACCAGAAGTGAAACCGGCGCTCAAAGAAGCGCAGGATGCAGGCATTCGGTCGGTGATGATTACGGGCGACTATCCCAACACCGCCAAGGCGATCGCGGAAGATATCGGTTTGCTACAACCTGGTCACCTGGTGTTGACTGGCGCGGATATCGAACATGCGACCCCCGCAGAAATGCGTGAAATCGTTAAGAACACGGATGTTTATGCCCGTGTGAGCCCTGAACACAAGATGAAAATCGTGGATGGTTTGAGAGATAATGGAGAAGTTGTTGCCATGACCGGTGACGGCGTTAACGATGCTCCGGCGATCAAACGGGCTGATATCGGCATTGCCATGGGGATTACCGGTACCGATGTTGCAAAAGAAACCGCAGATATGGTGCTTACGGACGACAACTACGCTTCAATTGTTTCTGCCGTGGAGCAGGGTCGAGTTATTTACAGCAACATTCGCAAATTCGTTTACTACCTGGTCTCCTGTAACATTGCCGAGATCATGATCATCTTTCTGGCAATTTTGTTCAACTGGAACACGCCACTGGCTCCCATCCAACTGCTCTGGCTGAACCTGGTGACTGATGGCGCCCCGGCACTGGCATTAGGGACCGAAAAGGGTGACCCGGATATCATGGAGCACCCGCCCCGCCCTTCAGATGAACCTATCATCAACAAATTTATGATTAAGGGCATCATTGTTCAGACAATCGCGATTACAGCCACAACTCTGCTCGCATTCTGGTTGGGAGGCGGAGCCTTAAAATCCGCTACCAATGAGCAAAGGATACTTTCTGAGACCTTTGCTTTTGTGACGCTCTCACTCTCAGAGCTCTTCAGGGCATACACCGCACGATCTGAATACTTCCCGCTTACCAAAATCGGCATCTTCACCAGCAAAAACATGAACCTGGCAGTGTTGATTTCAATTTTGTTGGTCCTGCTGGTGGTCTATACGCCGCCCCTTCGGGTGGTCTTTGATACCGTTGCCTTGCGCTGGATTGACTGGGCGGAGATCTTACCGCTGGTATTGATTCCATCGATTGCTGCCGAAGTGATGAAGTCGATCAGTTATAAACAGCACCAAAAAGACCGCGCAGCCCGCTCTCTTGCGGATGGTTAGCATGTTCGCGAATAATTAACAAGTACAAAGCTCCTGGATTTTCAGGAGCTTTTGTTATCACTGTTGTATACTCCCCAGGTGCAAACAAAACTAATTTTGGTGCCGTGTCTAATGATCGTGCTCGGGGTTAAGTTTGATACAATAGGCAACTGTAACGTCCAAATTAAAAATCTGATTGGAAATAATTATGACTACAACACCAAAAGGTCTGCTCATTAACACCAGCGAAGCCCGCCAGGCAAGACGCGCATGGTACCTTTACGATTTTGGCAACTCTGCTTACGCCGCTGTGATCCTGCTGGCTGTTTTTTCAGCTTACTTCAAGAATGTCGTCGTAGGCGGAGCGGAAGGCACCCGCGTGTGGGGTTGGTCTGTCGGTGCCGCCGCTATCGCGGTGGCGATCATGTCGCCAATTCTTGGCGCGATTGCCGACTCTTCCCGCTCCAAGAAACTGTTTCTGTTCTTTTTTACAGCGATCTCGGTGGTTTTTACTGCCTTGCTCTTTTTTGTCGGACCTGGCGATATCGTCAAGGGGATGGTTTTCTTTATACTCGCAGAAATTGGATACCGCGGAGCACAGGTTTTTTATGACGCGCTCCTGGTAGACGTATCGACTCCTGATACCATTGGTTATATATCCGGTAAAGGCTGGGCAATCGGCATGCTGGGCGGGATCGCCACGTTGCTGATCGCGATTGTTCCCATGCGGCTGATCGGGAACGATTTTATCCCCTACACCTTCCTGCTGACGGCTTTGATTTTCGCGCTTTCGTCCATACCCACATTTTTGAAAGTCAAAGAGCTCTCCCCGGTTGAGCCGCTTCCCGAAGGAAAGTCTCTTTTTTCGGTTTCGATTGAGCAGCTTGTGACCACCTTTACAGAAATACGCAAATACAAAGAGTTTTTACGCTACATGGTTGCCTTCCTGATCTATAACGACGGAATCATGATGCTGATGGATTTTGCAGCCATCATCGGAGGGACGCTGTTTGGTCTGGACCAGGTTCAGTTGATCATTTTTGTGATCATCATTCACATCACTGGCGCGTTGGGCGCGCTGCTTTTTGGCAGAATTTCTGACCAGGTCAGCAGCAAACGCGCGATTATTGTTTCATTGGTCATCCTGATTGCCTCGCTGGCTGGGCTCTATTTCATTGAAAGCATGATTGGCTTCTTCGTTATTGGGGCTTTCGCTGGTTTCTCACTTTCAGGTGCGCAGGCAGTAAGCCGCACAATGGTGAGCCAGCTGGCACCTGAAGGCAAAACAACTGAGTTTTATGGTTTTCTCTCTGTTGCCGGACGAACATCTACTTTTGTAGGTCCGTTCGTGTTCGGAGCGATTTCATTTAATGCCTACAACTATTATGTCAACCAAAATTGGGCTGAACTGGCGGCTGAACAAGCCGGGCAATACTGGGGAATTGGTTCCATTCTCGCTTTCCTGATCGTTGGCTTGTTGATTTTGTTGAGCGTGAGAGAGGTGACTGCAACCAATCCGATGGAGTACAATAAGAAAAACGCGGAGGATTGAAATGAAAGTTCTGATTACTGGCGGCGCAGGGTATATTGGCAGCACAATCGCGTCGGTGTTAATTGACAACGGGCATACACCGATCCTGCTTGACTCGCTGGTTACCGGCAGACGCGAATTCACCAAAGAACGCATTTTCTACGAAGCAGATATTGCCGACCGCGCCATGGTAAGGCGGATTTTTTCTGATCATCCCGACATCCGGGGGACGATCCACTGTGCCGCCCTGATCGTGGTACCCGAATCTGTCTCGCGACCCTACGATTATTACCGCGAGAATGTGGTTAAGTCGATGGAGTTTTTCAAAACACTGGCAGACCTGGGTTACCCTAAAGTGGTATTCAGCTCTTCAGCGGCGATTTATGATGTCGTCCCAGGTTTTATGGTCACTGAGGATTCGCCCTTATTACCATTGAGCCCCTATTCTCGTACCAAGTTTATGATGGAAATGATTCTGAAGGATTTTTGCGCTGCCTATGGCATGCAGGGAATCGCTCTGCGCTATTTCAACCCGATTGGTTCTGACCCAAAGATGCGCACGGGTCTGCACATTCAACACCCCAGCCATTTAATCGGTAAACTGGTTGAGGTTTCCCTGGGGCGCGAGTCTGTTTTCAACCTGACCGGCGTCGACTGGCCCACCCGTGATGGCTCGGGTATCCGCGATTATCTGCATGTCTGGGACCTGGCACTGGCACACCTGAAAGCAATGGAGAACTTCGATAAAGCAATCTCAGAAGGCTCTGGAGATGTCATCAATTACACGGTGATCAACCTGGGAACCGGCAATGGCGTCACCGTTAAGGAATTCCTGGTGGCTTTCGAAAATGTGGTTGGCAATCAGCTGCCTGTTTCGCTGCAGCCTCCCAGACCAGGAGACGTGGCTGGGGCTTATGCCAACGCCGACAAAGCCTGTCGCCTGCTGGGCTGGAAGGCAGAAAAAAGCATCGAAGAAGGCATCGCGGACGCCCTGAAATGGGGCAAGGTCCGCGAAACGATCATTCACTATTAATCGTTAATCCCCGTCAAGAATACCTTTGAGCCCATCCATCTCAACCGGGATGGAAAAGTGTTCGTGCCAGATTTTCCAACTGTCATTTTCACAAATCAGAGCAAGGGTAAATCGGTTTTTCATCGATTCGACCAGCTCACCCTGTTGATTCAGCTGATCAAACACAGCGTAACCCTGAATCACCGCGAGCTTATCATCTTCAATCAGCTTAACATCATTGAAGTGTACGTGGTTGTGGTCGTCTCCCAGCCATTCGAACCAACCTTCAAAATTCTCACGCAAACGCTGCTTATCCGCCTCCCATTGATCCCAGGCATCAAACTCGCGCAGATCTTCATCATAGAGTGCCATCAGTTTGTCAATGTCCTTGTTCATAACAGCGTCAATGTAGGTTTGCAGAACATCTGTGGGATCCATCTTAACCTTCTTGTTCGTCCTGATGATTGTACATAAGCAGCCATGAAATCCCGAAGGGGTCCTCTATCCTGCCGTAGAGGGTGGCAAAGAAAGTTTGCATGGTTTCCTCGTGGACTGTTGATCCACCTTCCACAAACCTTTTCCAGATCTTATGAAAGCGGGCTTCCTCGTCCGTCCACCAGGAGATGGAGAAATTGTTGCTTAAGGTGATTTCCATTCCAGGGACGTCAGAAAACATCAGGTTGAGATTGTCAAAAGTGATCTCAGCGTGACCAACTTTGTCAAGGTCAATGCCTTCCATCTTGTCTGACTCAGGAAACTCTGCATACTTCATTACTGCTGCTTTTTTGTCAAAAACTTCACTGTAAAATTTAGCCGCTTCTGCGGCGTTATCCTTGAAATGCAGGTAGATATCAACTCGTTCGCTCATATTGAAGTCCTTTCACTAAAGCGATTGTTTCTATACTATCCCCGTCAAACCTTGGTTTCAAGGAACAGATTATACAGATCAATAAAAGTTAATCCTGTCGATGTCGTCGGGTAACTATCCACTATAATTAGACGAACACGGAGGAGTGACCATGAGCTTTTTCAACAAAATCTTTGGCGAACCAGAAATCAGGGCGTTGGACGCACACAACAAGGCTGAAGTTAAAAAAATGACCGATCAATTGATTAAAATCGGCAAAACAGACGATTTCCTTTCTATCGCACCGGGAGGTCCGTTTGATTTCCAATGTCATCACCGGGATGCCAAGGCGATTGGAAAGCGCATCCATGAAATCGGCGGCGTGGAATTAATGATGGCGGTTCGGCAAACGGTAAAAAATAAGCTCAAAGATGTTCTGGCTGAACATCTTGATCATTGCTGGAAAGGGATTGGCTCCTGGCAGCCCTAAGAACAGACCCCAAATTGACCTGACCATCCAGCCAACACGCTTTGCCGGCGTTCATTTCGCTTTACCCCTGTGAAAAACACGGTTATTCCGCCCTTCTGAGACCAATCGTGCCGCTGGGTGATATAATACGAAAAATCCATTCTACGAGAGAGGTATCCATGAGTTGTTGCTGTAAAGCCAGGGAAAGTCTGACTTGCGATCAGGTTCCAGCCGCGATAGGTCCTTATTCGGTGGCTGTATCGTCAGGATCCCTAATTTTTGTTTCCGGTCAGCTTGGTCTCGATAAAGAGACTGGACTAATGGTGGAAGGCGGAATCCAAGCCCAAACCAGGCAGGCGCTCACCCATATGAAAGCCATTCTCGAGGGCGCCGGCTCAAGCATGCAAGATGTGCTAAAAACCACGGTCTTCCTGATGGATATGGGACAATTTGCCGAGATGAATGCCGTATATGCTGAATTTTTTACTGAAAATTTCCCCGCTCGTTCCGCCATCCAGGTTTCCGCGCTGCCCAAAGGCGGCATCGTTGAAATTGAAGCAATAGCGCTGGCACCACACAAACATGACGACGATTGTTGCTGCCAGGAAGATTAAGCCGGGATTAGACAAAACACCAATGAATCCGCTTGTATCTGTCATCATTCCCTGCCGGAATGAAGAGAATACCATACACCTTGTACTGGACGCGCTGCATCAACAGAGTTTTCCATTAGAAAAGATGGAAATAGTGATTGCAGATGGTTTGTCTACGGACAACACCCGCTCTGAGATCCAGGCATATGCAGACTCACATCCGCTGCTTAAACTGCGCTTGCTGGATAACCCCAGGAAAAACATCCCTTCGGGTTTGAATATCGCCATAAATGCCGCGGTGGGGGAGATTATTGTTCGCATGGACGCTCACTCGCTGCCTGAACCTGACTATATCGCCCGAATGGTTGCCGCGATTCAATCCAATATCGCCGAAAATGTAGGTGGGGTGTGGGATATTGCAGCAGGCAACAAAAGTTGGGTCGCCCGATCGATTGCCGCTGCAGCCAGCAATCCGCTTTCTGTAGGTGACGCCCTCTATCGTTATACCAACCGGGCTGGCTATGTCGATACGGTTCCATACGGGTGTTACAGACGTTCCTTGTTTGACGAAATAGGCTTGTTTGATGAAACTCTGCTGGCAAATGAAGATTATGAAATCAACGCGCGTATACGCCAATCGGGAGGGCGCATCTGGTTAGACCCGGCGATCCGCTGCACTTATTTCGCCCGCCCCACGCTTAAAGCTTTGGCAAAACAATATTGGGGGTATGGTTATTGGAAGGCGCAAATGCTCAAACGCTATCCAAAAACTCTGCGCTGGAGACAGGCTCTGCCTCCATTGTTTGTGCTTGGATTAGTATTCCTGGCTATCGCCGGCTTCTTCTGGAGACCAGCCTGGATCGCCCTGGCAGCCTTTTTAGCTGTTTACCTGCTGGTTCAGCTGATACCCGCGGTAGCCATAGCAAGGAAAAAGAACGATCTCAGCCTGAGTTTCGGCATTGTTCTTGCCACCCTCACGATGCACCTGTCGTGGGGCAGCGCGTTTATTGTAGGTTTATTTAATTCCTGACAGGAAGTAAACATGGCAGAAAACAAGTACATCACTCCCCAGGATCGATTTCGCCTTGAGCGGGGAGATCAACGCCTGCTGTTACCCCTGGGAGACTTATTTGCCGCATTGATGGCACTGGGAATCTCGCTGTTGTTTTGGGCTAAAGGTGATACGTGGCTGCGTTTGTCCTTTGAGTTCCTGCGCGTGCGCATTCCAGGCTGGTTCTATTTTTTGCCCGTGTTTTGGCTTTTGTTGATGGTTGATGCTTACGATATTCGCAAAGCTGGCAATCTGAAGGAAACCCTGAAATCCCTGAGCCTGTCTTTCATCATTGCAGCAAGTATCTACCTGGTTATCTATTTCGCTTCCGAGCCAGGTTCGCTGCCCCGCCTGGGTGTCGCGATCTTTCTTGTTCTTGCCGCAATATTCACCTTAATCTGGCGTATGGTTTATGTGCAGCTGTTTACAACTACAAGTAAACAAAAAAGGGTTCTCATCATCGGTGCCGGCAGAGCAGGCAAGGCACTGGCGAACGTTGTCAATGAACAAGACCCTCCACCATTTAACATTATTGGCTTTATTGATGATAATCCGGAAAAACTGGGCACCACGGTTGAAGGTTATCCGATCCTGGGCAACCATCTTGTTTTACCTGAAATCATCCGGGACCAGGCTATTACTGACATTATCCTGGCTATTTCGAATGAGATGAGCCACGGCATGTTCCAGACCGTGCTTTCCCTCCAGGAAAGTGGTTTGAGAATGGCGACGATGCAGGAAACCTACGAAAATTTGACCGGCAGAGTGCCAATATCTTTATTAGAAGCAGACTGGGTTATTCGCTCCTTCATCGACCACGCTCCAACCAGCGGGTTATACCGTATAGCCAAACGCTTGGTAGACTTGTTTATGAGCATGGTGGGAATGGTAGCCCTGGTGATTATTTATCCTTTTATTGGATTGTTAATTCGCCTGGATTCAAAAGGACCGATCATCTTCCAACAGGTCAGGCTGGGTCGCAACGGTAAGCCTTATAACATCCTGAAATTTCGAACCATGAAGGATAGTAAGGATATGGAAAAAGAAGCTCTTGTGACAGCCGCCAATGACCCACGAGTTACACGGGTTGGGCGCTTTTTACGCAAAACGCACCTGGACGAGGTGCCCCAGATTCTAAATGTGCTGCGTGGTGAGATGAGCTTCGTGGGACCACGCTCAGAACGCAGTGAATTGGTGGACGTTTTCCAGGTCGATGTCCCTTTTTATCGGGCAAGGATGTTGGTCAAACCAGGAATTACCGGTTGGGCTCAAATTCACCAGAATTATGCTGAGACAGTCGAAGAAACCGCGGTCAAACTGGAGTATGACCTGTATTACATACAACACGCGACACTCTTCATGGATATCAATATTATGCTGCGTACGGTTGTTTCAGTGTTTGGTTTCAAAGGGCGGTAGGATGAGTTTGGCAGGAAACGGTGAGCAGATGGCGCGCTTTTTAGAGGATGCGCATTTGCTGCAGCAACCGGAATGGGCGCAGTTTAAAAGTTATTTTGGCTGGCAGGGATTCACCGCGCAAAGTCAGACGGCATACGCCCAGGTGTTGTTTCGCAGCCTGCCCATGGGTTATTCGATCGCTTATTTGCCCAAAGGTCCGGTCGGATCAGACTGGGGCAGTGTCGTGGATCAAATTGACCTTGAATGCAGACGCCGCAAAGCGGTTTTTTTGCAGGTTGAACCAGACGCTTACCTTCCATCGGATACGGACATCTATGCGCAATTCGGGAACGGCTTCAGGCAACTTGAGGAAACCATCCAACCCCGCCGAACGGTATTAATCTCCCTGGAAGCCCCGGAAGACGAACTGCTTGCAGCTATGAAGCAAAAAACGCGCTATAACATCCGTCTGGCTGCAAAAAAGGGGGTGACGGTATCGCCCTCCGCTGATGTAAGCGGGTTTCACAAGATGATGGAAACGACCGGCAGCCGTGACGGTTTTGCCATTCACAGCCTGGATTATTACCAAAAAGTGTATGATCTCTTTGCGCCATCAGGAAAATGCATCCTGCTTGCTGCCAATCTCGAAGATCAACCGCTGGCATACCTGATGCTTTTCCTCTCCGGGAAACGCTCGTGGTACTTCTACGGAGCCTCCGACAACCGGCATCGCAACCTGATGCCCACATATTTGCTGCAGTGGGAAGCCATGCGCTGGGCAAAAGCACACGGAGCGCTGGAATATGACCTTTGGGGAATTCCTGATGCCGATGAAGAAACGCTTGAATCTCAGTTTAGCGAACGGTCTGATGGTCTCTGGGGAGTTTATCGTTTTAAACGGGGCTTTGGAGGGCAGGTTGTGCGCAGCAGCCCTGCATTTGTGAAGGTTTACAAACCCCTGCTTTATAAAGCGTACGAAAAAATTCGGGTTGGAAGGATGAGCGACTGACCATGCTCCAGCTGCAGCCGCATTCCAGCCAGGAATGGAACCAACTTTTGCTGAATTTCCCGGGTGCTCACATCCTGCAGACCTGGGAGTGGGCAGAGTCTAAAAGACAAAACGGGTGGAGCCCGTTATTTTTTGCCTGGGAAGCAAACGGAGCTGCGCCCGCCGCGCTGGCGTTGGTTCTGCGTCGGCAAATCAGGTTTTTGGGATTGAACTTCTCCGTGCTCTACTGCCCGAAGGGTCCGGTATTTGATTCTAATAATCTATCCATGGCGCAACTGATTATTCATGATCTGGAGGCTTATTGCCGTGAAAGTTGTGCCATTTTTCTGAAAATTGACCCCGATATTCTGCTTGGCACAGGTCTTCCAGGCGACAAAGAGGAAATTCCCAACCCAGCCGGATTGGCTTTTAAACAAATGCTTGAAAAGCGCGGCTGGCATTTTTCCCAGGACCAAGTCCAGTTTCGCAACACGGTTTTGATCGACCTCGATCAGAGCGAAGAAGACCTCCTGGCTGCCATGAAGCAAAAAACGCGTTATAACATTCGACTGGCGCAGCGGAAAGGCGTGAAAATTCGCCAGGGTGATGCCAGGGATCTCCCTTTTCTTTATCAAATGTATGCTGAAACAGCGGTACGAGACAAATTTGTCATCCGCCATGAAGCTTATTACCTTGAGACCTGGCAAAAATTCATGGACGCGGATATGGCAAAAATCCTGCTTGCTGAAGTTGAGGACCAGCCTGTCGCCGCCCTGATCTTGTTCCATTTCAACGGAGTTTCCCGATATATGTTTGGCATGTCCAGCGAACTTTTCCGCGAAACGATGCCAAACCACCTGCTGCAATGGGAAGCGATGTGTCTTTCCAAACGTCTGGGCTGCCACACCTATGACCTGTGGGGCGCGCCTGATGTCTTCGACGAGTCTGATTCGATGTGGGGCGTTTATCGGTTTAAGCAGGGTTTCAATGGTTTGACTGCCCGGCACATCGGCGCCTGGGACTTTACCGACCGACCCTTGCTCTATAAAGCATACACCCGGGCTCTGCCCTGGCTGCTCAGTCTTTTGAGGCGCAGGGGTTTGGCAGAAAATCAAAAACTGGTCCAAAAGGGTTGAACGCATACCCCTGGCACATCCACCCACCCCGATGGAAGGCTTGAGCGCACTCTCAGAGATGCTTGCCGGAGCGGTGTCGTTCATAAAACGGCACGATCTGACTGAATTGGGCGTTGGTGGAAGCAAAAAGTGCCCTTCGGGGCACTTTTCAACAGGAGACCTTGGTTAAGATTCAGGGAGCGGCACAGCAGTACAGTTCTCCCCGAGAGCTTATTTCGCGCCGTTGTTCAGATTCCTGCGCATGGTGAAGCGCAAAACCTCACGATTAATTTCTTTCAATTTTTCGACCAACTCAGGCTGCTCGCCTTGCTCTTCGATCTGGGAAATCAACCCCGACAGTGTTTGGTTGAATTCATCGTTAACCGTATCGCCAGCTTCATTGAGGATCTGTGACCGTTCTTCCTCATTCCCGGCTTGCAACAACGATTCAATAATCTGAATCGCCGCACCTCCGCTGCTGGCTGCACGCAGTATTGACACTATTCGAACCAATTTCTCGAGTTTTTCCGAATCGTTTTCCTCTTGCGCTTTGGCAGCAACCTGGTTGAGCACTTCGGTGAAAGCCTGGTTTACCAGGGGCAGAGCTTCCTGGGTTGCCTTCTCGATATCTTCTGAGGCTAAAAGCTCTTCCAGCAAACTTTCCGCATCCGCAACCTGCGCAGCGAGCGCTTTATCGATTGCTTCGACAACGGTAAGCAGCTTTTCGCGCAATGCTTCCAGTTCACCCTTCTGATCGCCTTGCCTGGTCTCGATCAGATCGGTCAGGTTTTGGAAGAAGGTGTAATCCAGCCCGCTTCGGACCATCGATGCAATCGTGGTCAGGCGGATTTCGCTATCCGCGTTTTTGATAAGCAGTTCCAGCAGGTTTTCCCGGGTGATGCCGTCTTTACTCAGTTCCTGGAGCTCAGTAATCGCCGCCCTGGATTCCTCCGCTTCGTGTGCAGCCGCCTTTCCAAGGGTCGAGTGTTCGAGCAAGGCTTCATGTAAATGGGAAAGCGCGTGTACAGACTGCTGATCGCCAGCTGCAGCGGATGCCTGGGCAAGTCTTGAAAGCAGGATGAAGAGTTCTTCATCGATTTTTTCGTCATTCTGAGCGATTTGCTCCGCCTGGGATTCAGGGCTGAGATTGACAAGCTGCTGCAACAGAAGCAGTTTCTCCTGTTGAGCTTTCATCATCTCAGGAGTGATGCCATCCGCTTCGAGGATCGTTTCGAGCAGCCGCTGCCTTGTCAGCATGGTTTGAGGTTTAAAAAGATAAGCTTTGCGTTTCTCCGGAGGCAGGTCGTCCATCACTTTTTTGATCAGGGGACCAATGGTTTTTTCCTGCTCTGTGACCGGGGTGTGAAGTTCCGGTGGAAAGTATGTGAGCAGCAGCTCGTTATCAGGGTCGTGGTAAACAATCGGTGTGGGGTAGATACCCTGGTAGTGGCAATTGGGGCAGTGGATCGCATTGGCAGTACCAGAAAGCAGGTTTTCTTTCGCTTCGGGATTCGTGTTCAGATCGAACAGGCGGGTGAGGTCGATCAGGACCGGTTGTCGGCAATTGGGGCATGGGACGCTGGTTTTAGCCATAAGTGTTACTCATTTCTGTTTTTTAGTGTTTCAGCGATTATAACATCGCGATAATCAAACTACAGCCGATGTATGTTAATACCTTATTTGTATTAAAAGATTTATCAAATTAATGTGTTTTTTTTCACGTTTTTGTGTAGATGCGATATAATCTGACTATTGGGGTAAAAAACCCCAAACTTTCAGGCGGCTTAGTTTCGGTCTTTTATGAGCTATATGTCGGAAGTTCAGAGATCGCGTCTAATCGCAACAAACCATCAAGGAGAAGATATGAAACGTTTTAAATTCTTGTTCACCCTCGCATCTGTTCTCATCATTGCGAGCATGGTTCTGGGTGCCTGCACAACCGCGCCCCAGGAGCCTGTCGATTCAGAGCAACCACCAGCTGGTGAAGAACTGGCTGTAGGCATTGTGCTCCCCACCAAGGACGAACCCCGCTGGATCCAGGATGAGACCCGCTTTAAGGATGCCCTCACCCAGCAAGGTTACTCCGTAGAAATTCTGTTCAGCCAGGGCGACCCTGCCCGTGAAAAGCAAAACGTTGAAACCCTGATTTCCAAGGGAATCAAAGTTTTGATAATCTGCCCCCATGACGGTACCGCTGCCGCGGCAGCTGCTGAAGCAGCCCGGGATGCAGGCGTGAAAGTGGTCTCTTACGACCGCCTGATTCTCGATACCGACGCCGTCGATTATTATGTCACTTTCGACTCAGTTGCCGTTGGTGAAGCCCAGGCTCAATACCTGGTTGATAACGCCAGTGGAACCGGTCTGCCGCTCTATCTGTATGCTGGCGCTTCCTCCGACAACAACGCTTTCTTGTTCTTTGAAGGCGCATGGAACGTGCTGCAGCCCAAGATAGCAGACGGAACTTTTGTGATTAAAAACTCCGCGGAAGCTGTCGCCCTGCAGGACAAAGCCACGCTGACCCGTGATGAAATGGGCAGAATCCTCGGTCAGGTCACAACCAACTGGGATTTCAATGTCGCCAAGGGTTTGGCTGAAGCCAACCTGACGGCTGCTGCCGCTGAGGACAAGGGCGAAGTATTCATCCTTGCTCCAAACGACGGCACCGCCCGCGCTATTGCTGATGCCTTTGCCGCTGACACAGATGTGACCAAATACTACGTTACCGGTCAGGATGCCGAAAAAGCCTCTGTTCAGTACATCATCGACGGTTTGCAATCCATGACTGTTTTGAAAGACGTTCGCACCCTGGTTGCTGATGCCATCGCAGCTGCGGTTGCATTCCTCGACGGACGAACCCCCGAAGAGACTGCCACCTACAATAACAATGTCATCGACGTACCCGCCAAACCATCGGCTGTGGTCACCGTCACTCAGGACAATGTCAAAGCCACCGTTATCGATTCTGGCTACTATCCTGCCAGCGATTTCACTGGTTTAGAGTAATAGCACCAAGTAAACTAAGGCAGTGACTGGTAAGCCGGTCACTGCCTTAATCATCTTTGTTGCACTGGAGCTGCCTATGCAGACCCCTATTCTTGAAATGAAATCCATCACCAAGGAGTTCCCCGGCGTCAGAGCTTTGGATAACGTCACCTTTAGCGTACGGCAAGGTGAAATCCACTGCCTGGTCGGCGAGAACGGCGCGGGCAAATCGACACTGGTGAAGGTCTTAAGCGGAGTGCATCCTTATGGCACCTATTCCGGTGAAATTTTTATTGAAGGAGAATTGCAAACATTCAACAGCATTCGCGAAAGCGAAAAGGCAGGAATAGCAATTATCTACCAGGAATTAGCGTTAATCCCGGAATTATCCGTTTACGAAAATATTTTTTTAGGCAACGAAATTACCGACGGCATGGTCATCGATTCGAACGAGTCGATATCACAGGCTGTTGATATCTTGAAAAAAGTTGGGCTGGATGTCAATCCATTGACAAAAATAAAGAACCTGGGCGTTGGAAAACAACAACTGGTTGAGATTGCCAAGGCGTTAAAAAAAGATGTCAAAATTCTGATCCTCGACGAACCTACCGCGGCACTGAATGAAAATGACAGCGATAACCTCTTGAATTTAATTCGGGGGCTTAAGGAACAAGGGGTCACCTGTATCCTCATCTCTCATAAATTGCGCGAGGTTCTCGAAATCGCCGATACTATCACCGTCCTGCGGGACGGTAGAACAGTGGTCACGCTGGATGCCCACAAGGATGTGGTTAACGAGCCGGTTCTGATCAAACACATGGTGGGACGATCGATTGATAATGTTTACCCCAAACGCGAGAAAATTCAACCTGGCAAGGAAGTGCTCAGGCTCGAAAACTGGAGCGCATTTTCATATAACCTCGGCAGGGATATTCTCAAGAATATCAATATCAACGTGCATGAGGGTGAAATTGTCGCCATCGCTGGTTTGATGGGATCGGGTCGGACTGAATTGGCAAAAAGTGTCTTTGGAAACGCGGATGGTTATCGCCTTAGCGGTAAAGTGTTTATCAATGGTGTCGAAGAAAAATTTCGCGACCCCGGAGATGCAATTAAAGCCTCAATGGCTTATGTTACCGAAGATCGAAAAGCTAACGGCTTGATCCTGATTGATGATGTAAAGCACAACATCAGCCTGGCAAACCTTAATGAGATAGTGACCGGCGGCGTGATCAACGAAAACGAAGAAATTTTGGTCGCGAACAGATACCGCGAACAGCTCGACATCAGGACGCCCAGCATCCAGCAAAAGGTGCGCAACCTCAGCGGTGGCAATCAGCAAAAGGTCTCGCTGGGAAAATGGTTGTTTGTGCATCCTGACATCCTCATTTTGGATGAGCCTACACGCGGGATTGATGTTGGCGCCAAGTATGAAATTTATACAATTATGAATTCGTTGGTACAACAGGGCATGAGTATTCTGATGATCTCATCCGAGCTGCCCGAAATCCTCGGTATGAGTGACCGAATCTATGTCATGTCAGCTGGGAAAATTAATGGTGAGATGCTGGTTGAAGATGCTACGCAAGAAAACATCATGCAACTGGCAGTTGATTATTAGGAGATGCCTGTGGAAGATTCAAAACAATCCAACAATATAAGAAACCAGTTTAAGAACCTGGTGGATATCGTGAAAGTGAACATTAGCGATTATTTCATGTTTTTCGCGCTTGTTATCATTATGATTATCTTCACGATCACTACAGACGGCGTATTCATCTCCTCTCGAAATATCAGCAATTTAATCAACCAGATGGGTTATATCGCTGTGCTGGCAGTTGGCATGACCCTGATCATCGTTATTCGCCATATCGAACTTTCAGTTGGATACCTGGCTGGTTTCCTGGGCGCCTTTGCTGCCATCGCGATGACTTTTTGGGGCTGGCCTGTGTATGCAGTTATTCCGGTGGTGATGATTTTGGGAATGCTGGCAGGGATGCTCACCGCGACCCCTGTTGCCAGGCTCGGGGTTCCAGCCTTTGTTTCCACGATGGCTGCCGGGTTGATTTATCGGGGAGCGCTGCTGCTGGTTACCATGGGTACCGGCACGATTGTTATCCGCGACCCGGTTTTCAATGCGATTGGCAACGGATTCATCCCTGACCTACCCCTCGAAGGTCTGCTGCCGGGACGGCATAAACTCACTCTGCTGATTGGGTTGATCGCGATCATCTTGTCTATCGTCACCTCGATTAAAAACCGCAAAACCAAGCTATCGTACAACTTTTCGGTTCCCCGGACAAGCCTGTTTATATTGCAGCTGGTGTTGGTCTCAGGATTGATTGGATACGTCTCATGGATCCTTTCCGGTTATAACGGTATCTCATGGAGTTTGGTAATCCTGCTGCTGGTGGTGATCGTATTCCAGTTCATCACCACAAAAACACCGCTTGGGCGTCATATTTACGCCGTGGGTGGCAACCCTGAGGCAGCTGAATTGAGCGGTATTAGCGTATCAAAGATTACCTACATCGTTTTCGCCGCGATGGGATTGTTGTCTTCGCTTTCGGGTATTATGTATGCTTCGCGCTTGCGCTCCGCCACGACGACAGCAGGGCTCGGCTTCGAGACAGACGCAATCGCGGCTGCCTTCGTTGGCGGCGTCTCAGCGGCTGGCGGGGTGGGTACGATCATCGGTTCGATCATTGGTGCGTTGGTGATGATGTCTCTGACCAGCGGGATGAACCTGATGGGTATCGATATTTCCATCCAGTACATCGTTCGCGGAGCTGTGCTCGTGCTGGCGGTGGTGTTTGACCGGATTACCCGCAAAGATAAATAATTCGTCATCGAGCAATTTCCAAAGGTCGTTCACACTCCGGCGACGCCATCTTTCGTAGGGAATGTGCAGCGCGCGTTCCGGCGAAGCCATTTTTTCGTAGGGGGAGACGTTTGTACCTGCGAAGCCGTGTATTGAGGGGGTTGTGACATTGGTATGACGGCGATGTTGCATCCCCTCAATCCGCCGACCACAACGACCACATACAACGGCGGATTGGAGGCGCAATATACTCTTGTCAATGGAAATATTCGGCACCTCCAATCTCGCCCTACGGGTGTTCGCGGGACGGCATGGCAGCCGCGAACGGGGATCAGGAACCAGGTTTTGTCATTCTGAACGTAGTGAAGAATCTGAACCTTTGCCAACAGGAAGCTTACCGACTTCGCCGGAACGGGACAAGCCGCGTTCCCTACGAATGATTGCTTCGCCAATACAGACGTCACGTCCGACGGCTGCTCACGGGACGGCGTGGCAGCCGTCCCCTACACCGCATTCTCAAACCCTGCTATAGGGAAAGTTAACACTTCGTTTCGTACCACCAGCAATTCTCAATATGGAATAATCTATTTATTTTATGGTGTAGGGGACAGTTGTCACGCCATCCCGCGAGTAGCCGTAGGGCGAGATTGAGGGGGTTGTGACATTGGTATGACGGCGATGTTGCATCCCCTCAATCCGCCGACCACAACGACCACATACAACGGCGGATTGGAGGCGCAATATACTCTTGTCAATGGAAATATTCGGCACCTCCAATCTCGCCCTACGGGTGTTCGCGGGACGGCATGGCAGCCGCGAACGGGGATCAGGAACCAGGTTTTGTCATTCTGAACGTAGTGAAGAATCTGAACCTTTGCCAACAGGAAGCTTACCGACTTCGCCGGAACGGGACGAGCCACGTTCCCTACGAAAAGATGGCTTTCGCCGGTACAAACGTCTCGCCCTACGAAAAGATGGCTCCGCAAGAACGGGACAAGCACTTCGTAAATGTAATTCATAAGGGTCTTACCGTTCCGATTGACAAGATCCTTCGCAAAAGAGGCTCAGGATGACAAAACCCAGTTCCTATTCCCGGCTCCCCCTTTAAATCTAAACACATTCATATTGAGAATTGCTGTCGTACCACCTTTAAAAACACTTCCATTGGTCGATATGTTAGAATTTGAACCCAATTTATCCAAAAGAGGCTACACCAAATGACATTTAAACTAACCTACGGAAGCATGTTCAATCCTCCCCAGGAGCTGCATGACAATTTCGACAAAGCGCTGGCAACACTGAAGGAAACTCTGGGAAAAGAGTTCCCGATGTACATAAATGGAGAAGAGCGCTACGCGCGAGAAAAACACAACGCATATTCCCCCATCAATACATCCTGGCACCTTGCCACCTTCCAAAAGGGCACGGCACAAGATGCTGACGATGCCGTGGCGGCTGCCAAAGCCGCTTTCCCTGCCTGGAAATCGACCCCATGGGAGGAAAGGATCGCCCTGGTGCGCAAGTTTGCGCACAGGATCGAAGAACGCCTTTATGAAATAAGCGCCGCGGTTGCCCTGGAAGTCGGTAAAAACCGTATGGAAGCGCTTGGCGAAATCCAGGAAGCTGCCGATCTTATTCTCTATCCGGCGAGGATCATGGAAGAAAATCAAGGCTTTACAGTCCCAATGGCTGATGATCCAATTGAAGGCTTTGTTTCCAAAAACGTTTCCGTGCTAAAACCTTATGGCGTCTGGCTGGTTATTTCTCCGTTCAATTTTCCAACCGCTTTAGCCGCCGGTCCCGTCGGGAATGCATTGATCGCGGGCAACACGGTTGTTATGAAACCAGCATCCGATACAAGCTGGGGCGCATCGATGATGGTCGAATGTGCCAAAGAAGCCGGGCTGCCCGCCGGCGTGATCAACCTGGTAACTGGACCGGGGTTGACGGTCGGAAACGCTCTTACCGAAAACCCCGATATCAATGGAGTCACTTTTACCGGTTCGTTGGAAATCGGGATGAACACCTATCGCAAATTTGCCAATCGCAAGTATCCGCATCCGGTGATTCTCGAGATGGGTGGCAAGAACCCGACAATCGTTTCGAAAAACGCCATCCTCGAAGACGCGGCAATTGGCTGTGTGCGCAGTGCTTTTGGACTGCAAGGTCAAAAATGTTCGGCAAATTCCCGGATTTTCGTTGAAGAGGAAGTCTACGACGATTTCGTGAAAAAGGTGGTTGGACTGACCAACAAGCTGGCGATTGGCGACCCAACATTGCAGGAAAATTGGTTTGGTCCGGTAATTAACAAACGCGCTTACCAGGATTATGCGAATTTTGTTGCTGATTTGGGGGAAAATGGAAAAATTCTCACCGGAGGCAAACATCTGACTGAAAATGGTATGGATCAGGGCTATTTCTGCGCACCAACTGTGGTTGTGGACCTGCCAATGGACCACCATTTGTGGAAAACTGAGATGTTCCTGCCAATCGTTACGATCGCGCCGATCGAGAGCCTCGATGTTGGCATGCAAATTGCCAATGACACCGATTATGGGCTTACGGCGGGGTTTTATGGCAGCGAGGAAGAAGCTGAATGGTTCTTTACCAACATCGAAGCCGGCACAACTTACGCAAACCGCCCGCAGGGCAGCACCACCGGTGCCTGGCCCGGGTTTCAGCCCTTTGGCGGCATTAAAGGCTCAGGGTCTGCTGGGAAGAACGGCGGTGGTTACTATTATCTCCCGTTATACATGCACGAACAATCTCAAACCAGGGTTAAACGTGCCTGACCGCGAGTGGTAAACCAATGTAAAATTAAGCCAGGCTTCGAGCCTGGTTTTGAATTAACCTGGGATGTTCGATACAAGATGTTTAGAAAAGGAACCCTCCTCAAAATCATAGTCATTGTGGCGTTGATATGGCTGGTCAGATCTTTTTTTGCAGACACGCCGGAATCACCAGCTGTGCTGATCCTTATCCTGGGATTCTTTGTGGCGGTATTGCTTCTGCCAAAAACCAAATCGAGGCAAAGCCGAAAAGAAGAGCTTCCTCCTTCGCAACGACGAAATCGAAAAACCGATAAACACAAATCCTGGATTACCAGGATCGACGAAGAATGAATGAAAGTGAAAAACCCGCATGGACCCTGAACAAAAAATCGAAATACTAAGCACAATCGCCTTATCTGAAGACCAACTAAAAAATATCCAAAACCTGGATGAGAGAATTAAGGTTGATGTTTATAAATATAAAGAGATGAACAAAATCTCAGATGATGCCTGGCGAAAAACCGAAATTCTGCTCACCTACGGACCAAATCTGCCGGATGTGGAAAAAGTGCCCAATTTGCGCTGGATTCAGAGCAGCTGGGCTGGCGTGGAAAAACTTCTCGATGACCCGCTGTTGAACCAGGAAACTGTGGAGGTGACCAGCTCCAGCGGTGCGAATGTCAGCCAGATGGGTGAATACGTGGTGATGATGCTGCTGATGCTCGGTCACAAAATGCCCATGATGCTCCAGGCGCAACGGGAAAAACGTTGGATTGAGGATAAATTTACCAGCCTTCAACCAAAAGAACTGCGCGGCAGCACGGTTGGGATCGTCGGCTATGGCTCGATAGGACGTGAAGTCGCCCGCCAGCTGTATGCTTATGGCGCAAAGGTTCTCGCCAGCAAACGAGACGCGATGCACCCTGAGGACAAAGGCTACATACCCGAAGGTCTCGGCGACCCGTATGGGAATTATTTTGACCGACTATACCCCATGGAGGGACTGAGAGGCATGCTCGAGGAATGCGATTTTGTGGTCGTGACTTTGCCGCATACCAAGTCGACTGAATGCCTGTTCGTCAAGGAAACTTTTGACTATATGAAACCCGGGTCTTACTTCGTGAATGTTTCCCGGGGTCAGTTGGTAGACGAAGGAGCTTTGATCGATGCCCTGAATTCCGGGCAACTTGCCGGGGCAGCACTGGATGTGTATTCACAAGAGCCTTTACCTCCCGAGAGCCCGCTTTGGAGCCAGCCAAACCTGATTTTAACCCCGCATATCTCAGCTTTTTCTCCGAATATGCTCAACCAGGTAATCGAATTGTTCATCGAGAATCTGAAACGCTATCTGAACAAACAGCCGCTTTACAATGTGATCGACCGGGAGCAAGGCTATTAAGACCCCATGGACCTATTCGACCACTCACTTGAAGATCAATTGCGCAGCCAGGCTCCCCTGGCTTATCGCATGCGCCCGCAAACGCTGGACGAAATCGTCGGGCAAAAAGATATCATTGGCAAAGGCACACTTTTACGCCGCGCTATCGAAGCAGACCGACTCTTCAGCTCCATCATTCTGTATGGTCCTCCCGGTACCGGGAAGACCACCATCGCGCGGGTGATTGCAAACTCGACCAACGCCCATTTTGAAACCATAAGCGCTGTTTTGGCAGGGGTAGCCGATTTACGCAAAGCAATTCAGGAAGCACTGGAACGGCGGAAGTATCACCAGCAAAGAACCATTTTGTTTATTGATGAAATCCACCGTTGGAACAAAGCCCAACAGGATGCCTTGTTGCCCCAGGTTGAAAACGGACTGATCACCCTGATCGGCGCGACGACCCAAAACCCTTATTTCGATGTAATCAAGGCGCTGGTAAGCCGCTCGCGTATCTTTGAACTGAAACCCCTTAGCCAGGACGACATTCTGACCTTGCTCAAAAGAGCGCTTGAGGATGAGCGCAGTGGTTATGGTATGCGCAACATCAAGGCAGACGAAGACGCATTGCGGCACCTTGCAGATATCGCTGGCGGAGACGCCCGAAACGCCCTGAACGCGCTTGAACTTGCTGTCGAAACCACACAGGCAAAGGATGGGGAAGTGCACATTACGCTCGAGGTTGCCCAGGAATCGATCCAGCGCAGGGCGGTGTTGTACGACAAGACAGACGACCAGCATTACGACACCATCTCAGCGTTTATCAAGTCGGTACGCGGAAGTGACCCGGATGCGGCCTTATATTGGATGACCAAAATGCTTCTGGCGGGTGAAGACCCACGTTTTATTCTTCGCCGACTGATTATCCTTGCCAGTGAAGACATTGGCATGGCGGACCCCAACGCCATCCTGGTTGCCAACGCGGCAGCCCAAAATTTTGAATATATCGGCATGCCCGAAGGTTGGTATCCGATTGCTCACGCGGTTATCTACCTGGCAACCGCGCCAAAATCCAATTCGGTCGGAGCATTTTGGGAAGTGCAGGATGAGATCAAGCGTCAGGGTGCCGGCAGGGTTCCAATTCACCTGATGGATGGCAGCCGTGATGCCGAGGGGCTTGGTCATGGCAAAGGTTATCTCTATCCCCACTCATTCGATGGTCACTGGGTCAGGCAGCAGTATTTGCCGGAAGGATTGATCGGTCGAAATTTTTATAAGCCTTCAGACCAGGGCTACGAAAAAGAGATTGCCGATCGTTTGAAGAAGTGGCAGAAGGCTTCCGAACAAGGAAATTCGACCCAACCAGGTCTGAACCAGGTTGATTCTGGACCTGTTTTAGATTAAACGAGCTGGAATGAGCCAGTTTTCTTCACTTAGCGGCGCCAGCTCGTTAGCTGCATGAATCAATCCTGCAAAACCGACTGGTTTATCCATCGCCTTCAAAACATGAAAGTTCTTAAACCGATGAGATGCCTGGGGATTGAATTTAATTTCGAAAGGATAAAGCATTCCATTTCTATCTGCCAGGAGATCAATCTCATACTGATTTGAATCACGGTAGTAAAAAAGACGCGCCTGTTTACCTTGATTCCACCAGGTTTTGTAAACTTCAGAAACAACCCAGCTTTCAAACAAGGATTCTTTCATAACCGACTTGTTAATAGCTTCTTCATTTTCTATGCCACAAAGGTAGCAAGTTAAGCCCGAGTCGAGGAAGTGAATCTTCGGACGTTTGACTATTCGTTTTCCAAGGTTATTAACGTACGCCGGCAAACGCACAATTACCCCTGAGGTTTCCAGCACATCCAGCCAGCGCCCTGCTGTTGTGCCATCAATTCCTAACGCCCGGGATAAGCTGGCAAGATTCAGCTCTTGTGCTGTGCGAGTCGCCAGAAGACTGACAAACTGCATGAATTTCCCCGTGTCCATTACGTTAGTGATCTCTCTCACATCAAGAGCCAGGTAGGTTTGCAGATAGGAACTATAGAAACCGTCGATCGTCACTGTTTCTTGTGTCAGCAAGCGGGGATACCCACCCGTCAGGATCGAATGTAAAATGCCCTGGCGATCTGATTCTCCGGTTTGTCTCGATAGCAGGTCTTTAGCTGTTGATGGGAAAACCTCATTTTCTCTGCCAACCAATTCGCTCTGCGACAGACCACTCAATCTCAATAAACGAACTCGTCCGGCAAGAGATTCCAGGACACCCTTCATCATCGGATAAATTTGAGAACCAGTTATCCAATATTGCCCGTTTTCGTTAGATTCGTCGATTAAAATTTTGATGTATGTTAACAAACCAGGTGCATACTGAATTTCATCGATAATCAAAGGCGGTTTATATTGTTCCAGGAATAGTTTAGGCTGATTTTGTGCCATCAAACGTGCTGAAAGATCGTCAAGACTGACAAATTTTCTGTCTTTAGAAGCCAGTTTCTTCAACATTGTGGTTTTTCCGACTTGCCTGGCACCCGTAACCATAATAACGGGATATCCTTTGCTCGCTTCAATTAATTCTTTTTCAAGATGCCTGCTGATATACATAATCCCTCCAGGTAGGTTAATCCTCTCGTCTTAGTATTATACAGGATCCAATCCTGTATTTTCAAGGATTACTTCCTGTAATTTCAGGGTTATGTTCCTGGATTTTTCGCTTTTTGAATGTTTTAGAGTAAATGTGGAGAAAGGGGTGGATAATCAAATCGCCCAGCGTCCTGGCTGAGCGATTTTTTGGATTGTGATCTTAATCTTTAGGATTCGATCTAAGGTTAATTAACCTTGATATCGTCCGGGTAATCTGCCAGCGCTTCGTCAATTTTTTGCATGACTTCATCGGTCAGCATGGGCACCACATCCAGAGCCTTGAAGTTTTCCTCCAGCTGGCTGAGTTTGCTTGCTCCGGTGATCACTGTGCTGACATTAGGATTTTTCAACACCCATGCCAAAGACATTTGCGCCAGGGTGACGCCCAGTTCATCGGCAATTTTAGCCAGGTTTTCGACCGCGTCCATACGTTTGGGATCGCTAAACATCTCAATTAGCCATTCATACCCAGGTAAATTGGCACGGCTGCCCTCGGGGAACTTGCCCCCGCGGTACTTACCGCTGAGCATACCGGATTTCAACGGGCTCCAGGTGGTAGTGCCCAATCCTAATTTTTGATAGAGGATGTCGTATTCTTTTTCAACCCGGGTGCGGTGGAGCAGGTTATATTCAGGCTGTTCCATTGTTGGACCGATGAGATGATGCTTTTTGGCAATCTTCGCCGCTTTCAGAATCGACTCCGCAGACCATTCAGACGTGCCCCAGTAGAACGCCTTACCCTGGTTGATGACGTGGTTAAAGGCGCGCACAGTTTCTTCAATCGGGGTTTCAGGGTCCGGACGGTGGGCGAAGATCAAGTCTACGTGATCGAGCCCAAAATTACGCAGAGAACGATCGGTCCCTTCGACGATGTGTTTAAAACTGAGCCCTCGTTCGTTTGGAGTGTTCCCGCCCCAGAATATCTTGGTGGAAAGCACATATTGCTCGCGCGCCCAACCCAGCTCACGCAGAGCCTGACCCATGATTTTTTCAGATTCACCGTTGGCATAAGATTCGGCGTTATCAAAAAAATTGACGCCTCTGTCCCAGGCAGCTGCCATGAGCTGTTTGGCATGTTCGATATCAACCTGATTGTGATAAGTGACCCAGGAGCCAAAAGATAGTTCGGATACCTTCAGCCCGGATTTTCCCAAATTTCGATAGTTCATAGTACCTCCAGTTGTTAATTGCTTAACTTGATTATAGGAAACGACCGTCAAATAACACGCTTCTGTAGAAGCAGTGGCTTTACTCGTTCCGGCGGATTGCGGGAGAGTAAGCGGCATGAGCGTACCCGTCCGTTTTGTGGTAACCCATGGTGGAGTGTGGGGGGTGCCCCGGTGGTCAATAATCAGACGGTCTTTCGTTTCCCTGCTATAATCCGAAAAATGAACGTGGATATTCGCTCGACTGTGATCGTAATTGCCATCATGGCAGCTATCGCTGCGGTGATCATGGCATTACGCGCGCGCAGCGCCATTCGCAGTGGTCGTAAGCTGCCCTTTTTCTACAAAAAGAGACAGCAATATGATCTTGGAATCAGGCTCATCCTGGCGGCGCTGGCACTGGCTGCCTTTGCTTACGCTTCACTGCGCTGGGGAGAGGGGCTTGCCTACCGCTACTTTCCACCCACGCTAACCCCCTCGCTGACCCCCACCATCACGCTAACACCAACGATCACACTCACCCCAACGATCACGCTTACACCAACGATCACAAACACGCCTTCGGTCACCAATACGCCTTCTTTACCGGAGGAAATAATCGACGAGTTTGAAGCCATCGGTACGCCGCAGGACGCATATATCTTCAGCACGATCAAATTCTCGACCGATATTGATGAGGACCTGCAGCCGGTCGAGCCTGCCACGGAATTTGAAAACCCCCTTGAGACAATCTTTGGGACCTACAGTTACAACATGATGACCAATGGTGTCCAGTGGACAGAGGTCTGGAGGCGTGACGGTGAAATGATTCACTACACGGTTGGTACATGGCAGGGGCACAGTGGCGGTTATGGCGCCAGCCGTCTGGAACTTCCGGCGGAAGAATGGCTCCCCGGGCAATACCAACTGCAATTTTTTATCGGGACAGACTGGCTTATGAGCGGACATTTCAGAGTTTTGGGCAATCCACCAACCGCCACGCCGACTGTCAGCCCCAGCCCAACGACAACCTATACCAGCACCCCGCTTCCGAGCAACACCCCATTGCCCAGCGCAACTCCCAGACCGAGCAATACAACCGCGCCCTAAACGAACTGTCAATCTTTTTTCCTTAATTAATTTTCCAATCAGGGGGTTACAATAGTGACACTATGACTGAAAACTATCAACCTGCATCAAAACGATGGAAAATCTCACCGCTTGTGCCCCGTCATATCAGCCGTGAGCTTTCTGCCTACTCGCCATTCCTGCGTCAACTGCTTTTCAATCGCGGTATTGTCACTGCGGATTCCGCCCAGGCTTACCTCAGCGGTCAATCGCCAACGAATCCTGAACCTTTGGCTCTGATTGGCATAGAAAAAGCGGTTGAACTCCTGCACAACGCCCTGCTAAGTGGCAAAAATATCGCAATTTATGGCGATTATGACACTGATGGGGTCACAGCGAGCGCGCTGCTTTATGAATTTTTTGACCAGCTTGGTCACACCCCGCGGGTATATATCCCGAATCGCTTCGACGAAGGCTACGGGCTGAATATTGATGCAATCGAACAGCTGGCATCGGAGGGGATAGACCTGATCGTCACAGTTGATTGCGGAATCAAGGCGGTGGAAGAGGTTGCCCGGGCGAAATCGTTGGGGATGCAGGTAATTATCAGCGATCATCACCTGCCTGGCAACCAGCTTCCGGATGCTGACGCCATCGTTGATCCCCATCAGACAGGGGATCCTTATCCCTACAAGATGCTCGCAGGAGTTGGACTGGCATTCAAACTCGTCCAGGCTTATCTGCAAATTTATCCCCAACCAACAATCGACCCAAATCAGTGGCTTGACCTGGTTGCCATCGGAACTGTGGTGGATATCGCCCCACTGGACGGTGAGAATCGTTCTTTGGTCAAGGCAGGTCTGCAAGTCCTGCGTTCCACGCAGCGGCAGGGGCTCTATTCGCTGATCCAGGTGTCCGGGATTAAGATCGACCAGCTTAATGCCGGTCAACTGTCCTTTGGAATCGGACCGCGTTTGAATGCTGCTGGTCGTATGGATTCTGCGAAGGCAGCCTTTGAGTTGCTGACTACCAAAGACATCTTCGAGGCTGGCGCGCTGGCACAGACACTGGAGAACTTTAATTCCCAACGCAAAGATATTATGCATACCATCCAGGAAAAGGTGATCTCTGAAGCCCATGCTGCTGACCCCGATATGCCCATCATCATTTCTTTTTCAGCTGATTATGAAGAGGGCGTGGTTGGGTTGGCTGCCGGAAGGGTCACTGAGAGTTTTTACAAGCCTGCCATCATTGGGCGGCTTGAAGACGGGCAGATCAAAGCATCCTGCCGTACAATTCCCGAGTTTAATATTGTTGAAGCGCTGGATCTGTGTGCTGATCTGCTGGACCATTATGGTGGGCATGCCATGGCAGCGGGATTAAGCCTGCCAGAAGCGCAGGTCGAATCTTTTAGCAAGCGTATCACCCAAATTGCGCAGGAATGCCTGGCTGGCGTGGAGCTGGTGCCGGAACTGGCGATTGATTATGAAATTTCACTACACAAACTTGAGCCTAAGCATATCCCTGACATCCTTGCGGATATTGATCAGCTTCAACCTACCGGCAACAGCAATCCAGACGCGCTCTTTTGCAGCCGAAACTGCAAAGTTACTCGTGCCCGGGCGGTTGGTGACGGTCGTCATCTGAAGCTGACGCTTGGAGCGGGTGACCACCAATTTGATGCCATCGCTTTTAACCAGGGGCATTGGCTCAATGAGATGCCCGCTTATGTTGATATTGCTTATTTTTTTGAGATAAATACCTACCAGGGCAGACAGTCTTTGCAGCTGAATGTCAGGGACATTAAAGCCTCTTTAAAAGCTGATTGATCAGGCAAGCCCGATGGGTGAAATTTTAAGGTCGAATTGACTGATTTTCTGCTGAGATTCTAATTTTTCAAGACGACCTTGTTCCAACGATGAAGAGGATGTTTTTCACAACAAGAAAAAGAGGAACTCAGGGGATTGTTTGAATGCGAAATCTTTTCGTAGGGAACGAGGCTCGTCCCGTTCCGGCGAAGCGATGTTTTTACAGGGAACGTGGCTCGTCCCGTTCCGGCGAAGCGATGTTTTTGTAGGGAACGTGGCTCGTCCCGTTCCGGCATACCCAATGACCAAACATAACGGCGGATTGGAGGTGCGACACGATCACGCCAATCGAAATAACCGGCACCTCCAATCTCGCCCTACGGAAATTCCCGGGACGGCGTGGCACCTCCGGTTCCGGCGAAGCCATCTTTTCGTAGGGCGAGACGTTTGTACCGGCGTCGCTGTGTATTGAAAACACCTCGTATTTCCCGCTACTCATGCTTTGTGTGTTTTCAATCCGCCGTACACACCAACCACACACACCGGCGGCTCGATCAGGCAAGCCCGATGGGTGAAATTTTAAGGTCGTACTGACTGATTTTCTCCTCGATGCGACCATCAAGGTAACTGTGATGAGCGCTTGCTTCCAACCGAACCGGTTCACCTGCATCCCTGGCATCTTCGAGTAAATTAACCAGCGACTGAATGGCTTTTTCCGCCCGCTTTCCTTTTTCCATCCCCATGCGGTAGGTTAAAAAACCCGGGTTTTCCTGCAATACTCCCAAGACTGAGCGTAATGCCAGGATGAATTCTTGTGTGGTTCGCGGCTGGTCTTCGGGGAAGAGGGTTTTGACCGGTTGTTTCAGGTTGATTAAAAGCGACCTGAGCAGCACAGGCGCGTGCAAAAAATGAGCGAGCGCGTCCTGACCTTGCAGCTGCATTTCATGCTTATCATCGCCTACGAATATCCTGAGCCGATACTCTGATTTGCTCGGAACCTGCAGAAAGTCCTGCGGGTTGATCAGTGCATTGATTCGTTCCAGGATGGTATCCGCGAATTCCTGGTAAACCTCTTTGAGCGGACGCGAGTCATCACCAGGGTTCAAAGCTGGGACAGGCTCACCGACTTTCATGGTCAGCCTCGGTCGTTTGAGTTTAAAAACGTCTCCCATGCCACCGAGAAATCCGCTGAAACCGACAGGAACAACTGCCGCCTGCCCTTTATGACTAAGCCAGGCAACCCCAAGCTGCGCCCTCATGTTGCCGGGGTCCCAGGTGCCGCCTTCGGGAAAAATGCCCAGGTAGCCATTTTGCTCAAGCACGCTCAACGCCTGGCTCATCGATTTGCGGTCAAGATTACCCCGGTTTATGGGGATATAGCCATAAAAGCGCACGATATGATCGATAAAACCTTCAAAAGGGATGTCACCGGCGCCAATCGGTTCGACTAATTGCCGCGGGAACAAAAACATAAACATCGGCTCAAGCGTGGAAACATGATTTCCTGCCAGGATGACAGGTCCGTCCGGAGGGATGTTTTCCAAGCCCTGGATGGTCGGTCTGGTTAATAGTCTGAGCAAACCCTTTCCGAGAAAGCCGAGGATTTTTCGCCGCAGGTTATAGCGTGGATAGGGTATCGTTTGTTTGTTTTGGTTTCCCATGATTAATAAGCACTAACAAAGATCAGCATAGCAGGTTACGAACATAAAAAGATGCCCCCACAGGAATTCGAATCCTGGTTTCGGCCTTGAGAGGGCCGCGTCCTGGGCCACTAGACGATGGGGGCGTGGCAAGAAATAATATCACGGAGTGAAATCAACGTCAATGCGATTCGTTCTGAAACCGCAATCCATGCCCGCGCACGGTGACGATGTAATCATATTCCGAGTCGAGTTGGGTCAATCGATCCCGCAGCCTTCTGACCAGTGCGTCAAACGCCTGTTCTGTCACCCAGCGGGAGTCTTCTTCCCACACGGCGTTGATCAGTTCTTCACGGGAAACGACCTCATCGGTTCGATCGTAGAGGTATTGCAAAAGCATGAATTGTTGGTTCGACAACGGAGGGTCAAGCTCTTTTCCCCTGATCCACACCCGTCGGGAATCCTCGTCCAATTGCAATTTGAACATCCGGCTGATTTCTGCAGGAAGGTCCGAAAGCGGCAGGGTCGCGTCTGTGCTCAAAAAAAGAAAGGTTTGGGTAAAGGCGATTGTGATCTCATCTGCTTCGATCAGTTTGGCAGGCTCGCTGACTGGCTGGTTATTCAGATAAGTTCCGTTTTTGCTGCCCAGGTCTTCGATCAAAATGCCATTAGCGCTCACCACAACCCTGGCATGGTGCCTGGAAACCTGGCGGTCAGGGATGACGATGTCACAATCCGGATCACGACCAATGGTCAGGTTCCGGTCAAGGACCCATTGTTGTCCGTTCAAGGCGCCGTTGTTGGCTACCAGGACGGCATCTTCTGAATATTCTTTCATCAATCCTTCCTTGTGCTTTCTTGTTTCAGATTATAATCCATGCATACAGACACACTACGCCGAAAGTAAAGTCTGGTCTTAAGGAAACGAAAACGGAGAAGGATGAGATTCAATCCCACGCAAGGGACAGTTTTACACGAACGCTATCGTGTTAAACAGATCATCGGTCAGGGAGGTTTTGGTTCGATCTACCTGGCAGAAGACCTGCGCCTTGAAGGGCGGCTTTGCGCGGTTAAGCAAGTGCGCTATGATGCGATTTCCCCAGCTGAGGTATTGAAAGAATCGCGTGAACAATTTATGCGTGAAGCAACTGTTTTGGCGCGCCTGGACCACCCCAACCTGCCCAAGGTCTCCGACTTCTTCTCGATTGACGATAACGATTTTTTGGTGATGGATTATGTGCCCGGGGATGATTTGCGGGCTACCATCGCCAAAGCGGATAGTAATGGTCGCTTCCTGCCTGAAGAGGATGTGCTCAACTGGGCTGTTCAGATTGGTGATGCGCTGAGTTACATGCACAATCAAACTCCATCGATCCTGCATAGGGACATCAAACCATCAAACCTGAAGGTCACACCCAACGGCGTGATCAAACTGGTTGACTTCGGTCTGGTTAAGCTGCTGGCACCTGGAGAAGTGACCATTACAATCATGCAGGGACAAGGCACGGCGATCTACACACCTCTCGAACAATATGGCGGTGATACGAGCCATACTGACGCACGTTCGGATGTTTATGCCTTCGGCTGCACCATCTATCACCTGCTCACCAACAAAGCCCCTGTCAATGTGCGCGATCGGTTTCTTTCACCAGAGAGTCTGACCCCTCCGCGGGTAATCAACCCGGCGATTACACCACGTGTTGAAGAAGCGATTCTTTGGGCAATGGAACTGCATCCGGATGACCGTCCTAAAAACGTAACTGCCTTTATCAAAGCTCTGACCGGTGAATCCACCGGGAATTTGCGCCGTTTTGGAAACAGTTACAACCGTTCCGTTTTTCCTAAACAATTAGGTAAAACCGAAGAACGCCTCTCGTTGATAGCTGGCGGACTGGTGTTTATCACGCTATTGCTTACCCTTTTACACAACCTGTAGACAGGATTATTTTCGCTTCAAAGCGTCATCGAAGGGGGTGTTTTCAGTAAAAATCCACCATGCCAGGGCGAATGCCCAGCCAAAAAGCATGCCTATAACAGTCACCTGGACGATAAACCAGCTTGAACTTTGCCGAACCAGCTCGACGATTGGTTTGATTCCCAACGTCAGCAAGGAATAAGCAATTAAACCACCAATAACTGTGCAAAGTGTTGAACGCATGCCCCAGCGGGTGCTCCCCCACCACTTAAAACCGATTGCCCATCCCAAAAAACCTCCGGCAGCGATAATGAGGATCACAAGGAGCCAGTCAGTCATTTTCGGATAGCCTTTTTCGTTTGCCAAAGGGACAGACGTCGCAGTGGGTGTAGGAGTAGGGCTCACCGTTGGCGTTAATGTGGGCGTTGGGGTCGGCGTGGGTGTAGCCGTGGGCATGATGACCTGTGCCAAACCACCGTGTGTATTCAGAACCAGGGTGCCTGAGGTCCTGGCGGGTTCGCTGATGGCTGTGACTTCGAAAACGCCTTCGCGTTCAATTCGATAATCGATTGTGGCAATTCCGTTTTGCGTCACGGCTTCGGGTTGAGAAACGATCAGGTTTTCAGTTGACAAGAGCACTGTAAAACGCACAACGGTTCCATCGGGCACCTGGTTGCCGTTTTGATCGACGATTGGTCCTGCCTGTATGCGGACGTTTTCTCCCATTACAAACAGGGGCAATGGAGTTACCAGTAGCGGGGTTTCCAGCACTGGTGTTTCCATAGCTTCGGCAGGGATTGGCATGGTCGGTGTGATCAGGTTTACCTGGATTACCTGGTTTGGATCTGGTGAAGTTACCTCCCTGATCTGATAGTCAATCGCCTGCAAAGAAACCGGAAGAGAGCCGGTCGCGCTCATTTCGCGCATCAGGATTCGTGTCGAAATGTCCAGGGCAGCCTGGCTGTGGTTATAGAGCGCGTAGTAGGCGGTCAGGTTCGCCAAATCGGTCGAATCAAGGTAATATGGTTCGCCATAACTGAAGACGATTACCCGCTTATCCCGCAGCAAATCCAGCCGCTCAGATAAAATCCGTTTAAGAGCCCGGGTTTCCGGGCTGTCAGGGTCTTCATTAATGATATTGAACACCACCCACTGTGAACGACGCAAATTATCGACAAGGTTAGGGTCTGAGGGCTCTGTGCGTTGATCCAAAATTTCAGTAAGCTGGACCAGGGAGTAGGAATGGACACGATCACCGTTCAGTTGATTGGTTCCCAGGGTGCCATAATAGCGAACCAGGGTATCTTCGAAATCCATCCTGCCAAAATCACTCTGGCTCGCACAGCGGGAACATTGCTGGCTGTTGCGAGTGTCAGTGAAAATCGTCATGGTCTCATGCAGCACGGGCGGTTGGGGCAGCACCGAGTTTAAATATTCTACTGACGGAGAGAGCAGTGTAACTGCCCGGCGGTTGACCAGTAAACTAATGTTGGAGTTGCTTCCTACGACATTCAATTGCTCTTCAGGGACCAAAACTGATTCAATCCCGAAAGTCGGGTAAATCTTCAGCTTGGCGTTCAGAATGCGTTCCACAGAGGTGTCGACCCGACTGGCAAACAGGGCGTCCTCCTGGTATTTTTGGGTGAAAAAGTCAATGGTTCTGCGGATGGTTTCAGCGTCATTTTCATCGATACGCGCTCGAAAATCATCGAGGAACAGGATATCATTTCCAGCCAAAAAAGCAGTTCTTGCCACGGTCATGGGGTCAAACTCGTTTTCATTGGCACTGAAAAACAGCCTGACCGCATTACTACCCAGGCTATCACTGATGGTCAGACCCCCATTTTCACGCCATGAAGCGATCGGTTCAGGGGAAAGCAGCTGCTCAAGAGCAGTCTGATCAAAATTTACAGGCAGGGTGGTTGCACGGATATTGCCTTGAAAACCCTGGAAACGTATCGGTGAGACCATGAGCCCATCGACCTGGCGTTGTGGGTCCTGGCTACCAGTAACGCTCATATACGGCGCCAGTTCTATTTGTTTGAGTTGTTCCAGCGTTTTTTGCAGGGTCGACACTTCCTCATACGGCAGGCGGTCGACGCTGCCCAACCCAGGGAAATGCTGCGCGATTACGCTCATTTTTCCGCTGCTGCCCTGGTGGATACCCTGCACATAGGCTTGGCTGAGTTCACCAACCCAATAGGGATCTCCCCCAAAGCTCTGCGTGTTGGCAAAGCTGGCGGCAATGGAATCTTTGGTGTCTATTACATCCAATGCCGGACCAAGAAAGAGGTTCACCCCGATCGCGGAAAGCTCCTCGCCAATGGCTGCGCCGACTTCAGCTGCCAGTTCTGTTGACCAGGTTGCACCGATTGACATCGGTGAGGGAAATTCGGTCAAACCTGTTTGGATTTGCGCCGTTCGGTTATCGCCCTGCACAAGGCTCATGCCAACATAAAGTGGCACATAAGCGGCAGCCTGGATGGGCGTGTTTGGATCGGCGGTTTGTTTTGCCTGCCAATTTAGCCGTTGTAAGCCCTGGGTAAGGTTCCAGGCAGCCGGGATGGTATCATCGGAGACAAAATTATCCCGTTCAGCTGTCAGAACTACGCCGCCAATATTGTAATTTGTGATCAGGTCGAAAATTTCAGAGCTTTCATCCAGGTCTGTCCCGTCAAAAGTTACCAGGAAGAGCTGACCCACTTTTTCACGCGGGGTCATCGTCTGCATGATTGAGGCTGCGTCTGTTTGCCCTGCAGGTTTAGCGCTGCCTGAGGAGTAAACGAACCCTGAAAGCAAGCCCAGGCAGACCAGGATGTTTAGCAGGCGTGATTTCATGCCGCCTCGTACACCCGCCTGGCATGCGCCGGATCATTACAAATAACCATATCCACCCCAGACGCGCGCATACGCAGAAGGTCTTCAGGCTTATCGACAGTCCATACATTGACCTGTTTGCCTTCCCGGTGTAAACGGTCGACCAGTTGTGGTTTGACGTCAGCGTAGAACGGATGCAACGCATCGTAGCGGAAGCGCTTGCCCAACCAACCGCGGTAAGGGCTCCCTGCCAGACCGGGCAGTGCCAGCAAGCCCCGTCTGATCCCTGGAGCGAGTGTATTCGCCTTTAAAAGGTTGCTGCCTGAAAAGGAAGAGAGCAAAATTGTGTCCTCGAGGTTCGTTTTCCTGATAAGCTCAATTACCCGTTCTACAAGGTTGTCTCTTGGCGTGGCATAATTCTTAAGCTCGACGTTGATCAGATAGTGTCCACCAAATTCTTCGAAAACATCCTCCAACAACGGAATTGGTTCACCAATGAAGGCATCTCCGAACTTGCTGCCTGCATCCAGGTGTTTCAGTTGGTCCCACAATTGTTCTGAAACTTTGCCCTGACCGTTTGTAGTTCGATTTACAGCCTGGTCATGATGGACCACCAGACGCTCATCAGCGGAAAGCATTACGTCAAGTTCGATGCCATCAGCGCCCTGCTCTTTTGCTAATCGGAAGGCAGCCATGGTGTTTTCGGGAGCCGCTGCGGAGGAGCCGCGATGGGCAATAAGCAAGGGGCGGGGTTGGCGCGCGTGTTCTGACATGTCCAATATTATAGCATCGCCATGCTATAATTTCTTAACATCGGTCGATTTCGAGGAGGTCAAGATGACAAAATTAAGCCTGGTTAAAAAGCGCGACGGCAGCGTGGTTCCTTTTACCCCCGAGCGCATCACCAACGCCATCTATCGAGCAGCGGTAGCAGTCGGAGGTCGTGACAGAAAGGCAGCCGAAGAGCTCTCAGCACAGGTTGTCGCTGAACTGGAACAAATTTTGCCAGAAGGCGAAACCCCCAATATTGAAATGATCCAGGATGTGGTTGAAAAAGTTTTGATTAAAAATGGACGTGCCCGGGTTGCGAAAGCATACATCCTCTATCGCGATGAACGCGCGCGGCAGCGTGCCAAACGCTCGGATTCAGACCGCACACCTTCGGGCAACATTCCCTGGGCTAAGCTTTGGCAGGTGTTGGATTGGTCTGTCGCGCATGACGTTCACACCAGTCAGAGTCTTAATAACCATATCCGCAGTGGGAATTTGCCTGAGCTGGCTACCTCGTCCGAAGCTGCCTATAGTGAAGATGTTGAAAACGCCGCAAATTTGATCCTCGATCGCAGAGACGAAGTGCGCGTGGTTTTTATTGCTGGTCCTTCATCCAGCGGGAAAACCACGACTACCATCAAAGTCGGCGAACGGCTGGCAAAACAAGGTTTTAAGCTAATCACCCTGAATATCGATCATTATTTTCATGATCTCGAGATGCACCCCAAGGACGAATTCGGTGATTACGATTTTGAGACCCCCCAGGCGCTCAATATGCAGTTGATTAACCAGAACCTGGTCGAACTTTTCGAAGGGAAAGAAGTGCGTATTCCCTTTTATGATTTCAAAACCGGGAAAAGTATCCCCGATCACACCCCAATGAGGTTGAATAAGCATGAAATCGTGCTGATCGACAGTTTGCACGGTCTCTACCCGGAAATGACCGAGGATATCCCGGATAATTGGAAATTTAAGCTCTATATCGAGCCGCTGCTGCAGTTGAAACTTAAAAACGGTCGCTATGCCCGCTGGACGGATATCCGCCTGATGCGGCGAATGCTGCGTGATGCTTCCCACCGGGCTTACGATCCAACGCAAACGCTGTTACACTGGCATTACGTGCGATCGAGCGAACTGCGCCACATCATCCCCTATGTCAACACCGTCGATACCGTCGTCAACAGCGCCATGCCCTACGAATTGCCGATTTACAAAGCCAAACTTGGCGAAAACTTCACCCGCTGGGCGCAGGAATACAAGAATGACCCCCTGCGGCAGGACGCCTGGGAACGCGCGGATCGTGTTGACCGCATGTTCAAGGAAATTGACGCGGTCGAAACCGATAGCTTTGTGCCAGAAGATTCGGTAATTCGTGAATTTATCGGCGGCGGCATCTATAAATATTGATGACGTAACTGAAACGAAAAGGACGGGGTGGGCTACTGTCCTTGTTTTTTATCAATCAAGCAGAACCAACCGCAGGAATCATTTCGAGTGTTCGCGGATAAAAAACCCGACCATTCGGGCGATGTTCAAATTGGCAGGCAATATTTTGCCCTCCGATGGGCAGAGATCGTTATGCCGGGCTCTGTCTCCCGATCTGAACCTGGCTCTTAGCCAGAGCAAACCAACACCAGGCGCGAGGGAGCGGGAAGAATTTTCATCCACTCAAGAAAAATCAGCAAGAAACAAGCCTTGAGCGCGTCCTGCCGGCAACCTCCTAATAACACGGTCCGGTGAATACGTAATCTCCCCCCCGATTGCCGATAGTATCGACACCATAATATTTTCCACAGGCATCCGAACAGCTCATCCCCACCAGGCAATCACCACCATACAGGCGATATTCGATTTCGCAACTCACATTGGTTCCGCGTTCGGCGCACCAGTTTCCAGCCCACCATACGTCAAACTGGGTAAAGGTCGCCCGCGGCCAGATCATGTAGGGGTTGGGGAACCAGGTTGGCGTGAGCGTAGCTGTCGGCAGCGCGGTTTCGGTTGGCGTTGGTGTTGGCGTTTCAGTTGGCGCAAGTGTAGCGGTCGCTGTGTGAGTGGGTGTTGGGGTTTCGGTTGGGATGGGTGTGATGGTTGCTGTGTCTGTAACGCTGGCGGTCTCTGTTGCGCTTATATCCACGCGGGGACCGCAGGCGGCAAGAAGCAGAGCGAGCAAACCAACAGAAATCGCTGCAATTATTGGGGTTTTCGTTCTTTTTATTAACATAATCCATTCTCAATTACAGGGGACGGTATATCCCTGGAACTCATTATACACAGTGGGTAAATTGTCCTTTGAATAATAAAGTCCGCAAGCATCATAACAGGTGTGAGCGTAATAGCATATCCCATCATAAAGGCGATACTCCGAAACGCAATAAAGATCATTGCCGCGATCGGGGCAATCAAAATCGTGGTGATAGACAGTATCATCCACCAGGTCTGCGTCGTAACGGGCTTCAAACACTTGCACAGTGCGGGCGCTGTCGGTGAAAAATCTGAAGTCCATCATGGTGCGACCTTCAATCACACCGTCATAAATGCAGATCATCTGGACAGGGAATTGTGGATCTGACCTGCATTCGAGTTCGAATTCGTCAGCAGAAGCAAAGAGCATGCCCTCTATTCCGGCATTAAGAAAGTAAAAGTAGGTCTGATCATCGAGATACCAGGTGCGAAACAGGCGAAACATGTCATTAAAGCCTGCGAATGGGATCAAAGTCTGTGTTGGAGTTGGAACAATGGTCGGAGTGGCTGTAGGAAAAGGGGTTTCTGTTGGCAGCGGGGCAACCGTTGCTGTTGGCAGAGAGGTGGCGGTTGGAAGCACAGTTGGCTCAGTCGGTTCCGGCGTGTTTTGGGGTGAACAAGCTGAAATCAGGCACAAAACCAGCAATAATACTTTGGTCCGCAGTAACATGAAAGAGTCCTTTTCGACTCTGATTTTACCCCTTTTGGGAAAAGCTGTTTTATTCAGGTGGGCGAGTGTGGTTATTCCGTGATGCCCAAAGAAAACTTGCTCAGGCTTCCCGGGAGAGTCAGGTCTTCCTGGATTGCCTCCAGACCATTCTCAACTGCCTCGATGCATGCCAGGTTTGCTTTAGCCAGGAGCTGCGACATGGATTTGGAGGGAATAGGCATATTGTTTTCAAGCCACCAGAAAACAAGTGTCAAGGTGGCTCCGGCAAGATAGTTTTCGGTCAAAGTGAGTTTGCAGAGCGTCATCAAATCATCGTCAGCGCTCATTTGGAGTTTTTTCGCAATCTCTTTGCGGACAATTTGTGTCAACAACCGGAAACCGACCACCCCGCTTCTGCCATCGTTTAATTTATTAAACAGACTGGCGTATTCCTTTGAATAATTAAAAATACCTTCCAGGATTTTTTCGTCCAGGAAGGTGTTGGTATGGATTTCCTGTGGGGACAGAGTTTGAAAATAAGTATTCGTGATATCCTGCAAAATGTCGCCAAACAGTTCGTCTTTATCCTGATAATGCAGGTAAAAGGTCGCTCTGCCAAGGTCGGCATGATCAGTTATCTCCTGAATACTGATTTCATCGTAGCCTTTCTCCAGAATGAGTGTGTGGAGGCTCTTTTTTAGAGCTGCTTTTGTCTTGTTAATACGCCGATCAACTTTCATGACGTTTTGATTCCCTCATAATTACTATCCTGAATGATGTTAATGTCGTTTACCATATTATATCAATTCTAACTAATTTAGTCCAATTAAGGTATCAGGTGGTGGTATGACAAGCAATTCTCATTATGGAAAAATGCGGTTTTTTTTGATTGAAAGCGCAGTGTGGGGGACGAGCCACGTTCCCTACGAATGATGGCTGCGCCGGAACGGGACGAGCCACG
>ENA-UOOM01000546-UOOM01000546.1-fermentation-metagenome-genome-assembly--contig:-NODE-546-length-42243-cov-79.812364_pt1 | contig 42243 bp, 32 predicted proteins | sample MGYA00245781_ERZ724031 | MGnify/ENA primary metagenome ERZ724031 (study PRJEB28704, sample SAMN03018317) | fermentation metagenome | biome: anthropogenic terrestrial biome; feature: soil; material... | reverse complement strand
AAAAGGAGATGAATATTATGAATTGAAGCATATGCAAGATGATATAGATGAAAAGATGGTGAATGATTAACGATTTGAATGCACCATACTATATCTCTTACAAAATTAAAAGGTGAAGTAAAGAAATGTGCAAAAAAATATTTTCAATTTTATTTTTGGTAAATATTAAAATAAATTCATACCTTTGCAGTCGCAAAATGAAATAAGGTGAAATTTGCAGAAAATCAGCAATCGCCTATTCGGTGGAGTAATCTTATTTTTGATTTATAAATTATTGATTGCCAGAGCAATCCAAGATAAAAACAAATCCCGGGCGGATCACGAATACTGAACTCCTGCACAAAAAAACAGGAGTTTTATTTCATACATACAAAATTTCTAACATTCACAAAAACTACTAAATGGCAACAAAACTGCGTTTACAAAGAAGAGGCCGTAAAAATTACGCCTTCTACCAGATTATCGTTGCAGATAGCAGAGCTCCACGTGATGGAAAGTACATTGAAAGGATCGGATCTTACAATCCGAACACAAATCCTGCTACTATCACTTTAGATTTCGACAGAGCTTTGTATTGGCTGCAAGTGGGTGCGCAACCCACAGACACCGTCCGTAATATTTTGTCGGACGAAGGAGTATTAATGAAAAAACATCTCCTGGGAGGTGTAGCAAAGGGCGCTTTCGATGAGGCAGAAGCTGAAAAGAGATTCGAAGCATGGATAAACTCCAAACTGCAAGCCAGCCAAAAGCTGAAAAACAAAGACGAAGAAGCACAACGTGCAGCAGAAAAGGCCCGCCTGGATGCTGAAAAAGAAGTGAACAAAGCAAAAGCGGAAGCATTGGCGAAGAAAAAAGCCGAAGCGGAAGCTGAAAACAATCCGGTTGCAGAAGAAACAGTAGAAGAGACCGTTGAGGCTGCAGAAACAACTGAAGTTACGGAAACAACTGAAAATGAATCCGTAGAACCAAAAACAGAAGCTCCGGCTAATGAAGCTCCGGCTGAAGAGCCAAAAGCGGAATAATCAGTCTACCACATACCTTTTTAAATGCGCCTGACCGGCGCATTTTTTTTGTTTTGCCACAAATTGTTAACTTTTTTTAAAGATAAATTATCCTTAACAAATTCGAAACATCCATTTTTAAAGCTAAATTTGTAGATTAATTACTTCGTGACTATACTGTATTTCCACGTGTAAAAATTACGGAAATGAAAAAAGAAACAAGAGAAAAAATGGTTAAAACGCTAAATATCATAGCGAAAGACCGAAAAAGAACCAATATATTAAAAAGCTCGGAGCAAAAATTAATAGCATACCTGGTTCAAAAAGTTCCGTTATGGATAAATTCGGATGGACTGACCGCCATCGGTTTTTTTGGAAATGTCATGGTCGCGTCCAGTATTGTGTTAGGTGCTTTTTTCAGCCGCTACTGGCTACTGCTATCCATCGTTGGATTTGCGATTAACTGGTTTGGCGACTCACTCGACGGCAGAATTGCCTATTACCGGAACAATCCACGTAAATGGTACGGATTTTCGTTGGACGTTACCGTCGATTGGGTAGGTACCATCTTAATAGGACTCGGATTTACGGTTTATGCAGAAGGTGTCTGGAAATACTTGGGCTTTCTGTTCGTCGTTCTGTACGGATGGCAGATGATCACGGCACAACTGAGGTATAAGGTAGGCGGACAATATTCCATCGATTCGGGCATATTCGGGCCCACCGAAGTCCGCATCATCCTGGGAGCAATTATTACCTTGGAAGCATTTATTCCCCATTCCATATATTACCTCACTACATTGGCAACAGCCTTTTTGCTCTATTCAAATTTCGTGGAAGCAAAAAAATTACTAAAACTTGCCGATAAACGTGATGTGGAAGAGAAAAGAATTAAAGCAGAGGATCTTCAAAACCGGCAAAGAGAAAACGCCTGATCCTCCGCAATACCAGCAAGACCCCGATATCATCCTATCGGGTTTTTTATTGGCAATAAAATTTTCGGCAGGCATTGACTGCCTCAGCCAACGCAAATTTTCCCTAAAAAGAAAGCTGCGCTTTAACTATTCTCTTAAATAATGTTGTAAGCCAACTACTTTTACGATTTTTTATAATTTTAAGGGGATATGTTAAACAAAAAAGCCGTTTATTTGTTAAATTGATAACTAAAAACGATCTTTAATATTTTTAAATTTGTCAACTAAAAAAAACGGAGATAGGTAAAGCAAAAGTATGAAAAAATCGACTATCTGGTTGCTTGCAGTAGTTATGTTCGTAGCTTTCTTCTCGTTGCTATTCCTTCAGGTAAGATATATGAAAGCAAGTATGTCTGTGAGGGAGCAGCAATTTAACGAGATGGTGAAGAGAAGCCTTATTAATGTATCGAGAGATTTGGAACAGGAACAAACCCGGCGATACCTGGAGGAAGATATGCTGGAATCGGAAAACAGGTACTCTCAGTACAAACAGTCCGGATCTTCAACCAACATCGTTACCGAACAAACCCGGGCAACCATTACGAATCCCGATGGAAGTGAAACAAGGATTGAGCAGATCATTCAAAACCAAAGTTCAATAGACGAAATAGGAAGAGGGGGAGTATTTTTATCGCCACGGCACGGCGTAAACACGATCTCAAAAACTTCGTTTGACTTGCAACAATCGTTTTCAAAACGTTACCTGTACGAACAGGCGCTGATGAATGAGGTTATTTTAAAACTCCTGTACAGGGCAAGCAGCGATCCGATTGAGGAACGGATAAACTTTTACGATTTGGACAAATATATCCGGTCAGAGTTGCTAAACAGCGCTTTAAACGTTCCTTACAGTTTTCAGGTCATCGACTTCAACAACAGGATAGTTTATTCTTCACCCGGATTTTCAGCCAGGGATGAAAAATCAACCTATACTCAGATTCTGTTTCCAAACGATCCACCGTCGAGACTGAACTCGCTGAAAGTATATTTCCCAACAAAAAGGGACTTTGTGTACAGCGAACTCTCATTTTTTGTGCCCTCCATGATTTTTACGTTCATCCTTTTGGTTACGTTCATTTTTACGATTGTGAGTCTGTTCAGGCAAAAACGGCTGTCAGAAATGAAAAACGATTTTATCAACAACATGACTCACGAGCTTAAAACGCCCGTTTCGACCATCTCACTGGCATCACAAATGTTGAAGGACGAATCCATCACCAAATCGCCCGAAGTATTCAAACACGTGGCAGGTGTGATAAACGACGAAACAAAACGATTGAGTTTTCAGGTAGAAAAGGTACTGCAAATGTCGCTGTTCGATAAACAGAAAGCCACATTGAAAATTAAGGAAGTAGATCTGAATGATATCATTGTAAATGTGGCCAACACCCATATATTGAAGGTAGAAAAATTCAATGGAGAACTCGATATCGACCTGCAGGCAGAAAATACGATGGTCAATATCGACGAAATGCACTTTACCAACGTGCTCTTTAATCTGCTCGACAATGCACTGAAGTACAAAAGAGAAGATGTGCCGCCTGTATTGATGATTCGTACCCGGAACGAAGGTAACAAAATCATTATATGGGTAGAAGATAACGGAATTGGGATAAAGAGAGAAGATGTGAAAAAGATATTTGACCGGTTTTATCGCGTTTCCACCGGAAACATTCACGATGTGAAAGGATTTGGATTGGGACTTGCTTACGTGAAGAAAATCGTAACCGACTTGGGAGGTTCAATTCGGGCAGAAAGCGAATTGGGCAAAGGAACAAAATTTATAATAAGTTTACCCGTAATAACACAGAAATAAAATGGAAGAAAAATTAAAACTATTTTTATGCGAAGATGACGAAAATCTTGGCATGTTGCTCAGAGAATATCTGCAGGCAAAAGGATTTGAAACAGACCTTTTCCCCGATGGAGAAGCAGGTTTCAAGGGATTTGTGAAAACAAAGTACGACCTGTGCATTGTTGACGTAATGATGCCCAAGAAAGACGGTATCACGCTGGTAAAGGAAATCAGAAGCATCAACACCGAGATTCCCGTTATATTTTTGACGGCCAAAAACATGAAAGACGATGTGTTGGAAGGATTTAAAGCGGGTGCGGACGACTACATTACCAAGCCATTCAGCATGGAGGAACTGGTACTTCGCATCGAAGCCATCATCCGTCGTGTGAAAGGCAAAAAGTCAAAAGAACAGCAGATTTATAAATTCGGCGAAATGACTTTTGATACGCAAAAGCAAATTCTTTACATCGGAGACGAGCAAACCAAGCTCACAACGAAAGAATCGGAGCTGCTTTCCCTACTTTGCTCACATGCCAACGATATTCTGGAACGCAACCATGCGCTGAAACAGATCTGGGAGGAAGACACCTATTTCAACGCTCGCAGTATGGATGTGTATATCACTAAGTTGCGCAAATTACTGAAACCCGAATCGAACATCGAGATCATCAACATTCACGGCAAAGGATACAAACTTATTGTGCCCACCGAAGATGAAAACGAAAATGCTTGATCCCGAATGAAATACGAAAAAAAGCCGTTCTCAGGAACGGCTTTTTTTGTGCTCTTTCACCCAAAAACCGATGAATATAACTACCTTTGTAAAAAACTTGAAATGGTACACTCAATGACCGGCTACGGAAAAGCCGCTGTAGAACTTCCGCACAAGAAACTGACCATAGAGATTAAATCTCTGAACAGCAAACAGTTCGATTTATTCACCCGAATTCCAATGATTTACAGGGAAAAAGAAATCGGTTTGCGAAATTGGCTGTCGAAAGAACTGGAACGCGGTAAAATAGACCTGTCGTTTACGGTGGAACATATTTCAAAAGATGTTTCCGCCACTATCGATCACACGCTTTTAAAACAATATCACCAGGAAATAACCGCGCTGTCGCATGAACTCAATATCAGCCTCCCTCAGGATTGGTTCCAGACCTTGCTGCGTTTGCCCGATGTCATGAAACAGGACGCGGAAGAATTGAACGAGGAGGAATGGTCCATCATCGAAAAAACTATTCAAAAAGCAGTAAATGAACTGATCGGATTCCGGGTTCAGGAAGGAGAGATGCTTCGAAACCTGCTGGAGGAAAAAATAGAAAATATCCGCCAATTGCTACAGGAAATAGAACCCTACGAAAGTGAAAGGATCGAAAAAGTAAAATCACGCATTCACGACGGGCTGGCAACACTCGAAAACAAGGAATACGATACCAACCGGTTTGAGCAGGAAATGATTTATTACATCGAGAAGCTGGATGTGAACGAAGAGAAATCGCGCTTAACCAACCATTTGGATTATTTTATAGAAACACTGGACGAGAAAAAATCTCAAGGCAAAAAGCTGGGATTTATTGCACAGGAAATGGGACGCGAAATCAATACATTAGGCTCAAAATCAAACCATAGCGATATGCAGCGGATCGTAGTCCGGATGAAAGACGAACTGGAGCAAATAAAAGAACAGATATTGAATGTTTTATAGTTATGTCAAAACTAATTATATTTTCAGCACCATCGGGAGCAGGTAAATCCACCATCGTACGATACATGCTGGCACAGGATTTAAACTTGCAGTTTTCTATCTCGGCTACCAGCCGCTTACCGCGCGGTGAAGAAAAAAATGGCGTGGAGTATTTTTTTCTCACCCCCCAGGAATTTAAAAACAAGATTGCTGAAGGTGATTTTCTGGAATACGAGGAGGTCTATCCCGATAAATTCTACGGCACGTTAAAAAGTGAAGTAGACCGTATTCTCGCTGAAGGGAAAAACGTGGTTTTTGATATCGACTGTATCGGCGGGCTTAACGTAAAGCAAATATACGGAGACCGTGCATTGAGTATTTTTGTGATGCCACCGTCTGTACAGGTCCTCCGCGAACGACTGGAGAAACGCGGAACCGACTCTCCCGCAATCATTGAAGGGCGCCTGGCAAAAGCCGAATTTGAAATGAGCTATGCCTCCCGGTTCGACCTGATTGTCCTGAACGATGATTTCGACAGGGCAAAAGAAGAAGCATACAAAGCCATTAAAGCGTTTATAGAAAAGGATTAAGGTACGGAAAACCGGAAGTCAAAAGACAATAAACAAAAATCCGTATGAACCGCAGAAAATTAACAGCATTATTTATCGTCCTGCTCACTCCGCTTTTTCTTTATCCTGAGGAGATAAGGAAAGAAACCCGGATTTTCGCCGTAAAAGATCAGCAGGAACTGAAGATGGATATTTATTCTTCCTGTACCTCATCGGTATCCGCCCAGCCGTGCCTGCTGTTTGTTTTCGGGGGCGGGTTTAAGGAAGGAACACGCGATGCCGCACTGTACACCGATTACTTCCGTTATTTTGCAGACAAAGGCTTCCAGGTGGTTTCCATCGATTACCGGTTGGGAATGAAAGGGCAAAAAGCACCCGGCATATTCAACAACAAACCGTTGCAGCATGCTATTGCCCTGGCAGTAGAGGATGTATACTCCGCCACCAATTATTTGCTTCAGCATGCCGATGAGTTGAATATCGACACTTCAAGAATTATCATCAGTGGTTCAAGTGCTGGCGCGATGACGGTTTTACAGGCAGATTACGAGAAGCGCGACCACCGGGAGACAACAAGAGTATTGCCGGATGGCTTCCAGTATGCCGGCGTGATTGCTTTCGCGGGATCAGTTTTCAGTAAAGAAGGGACTCCTTCCTACGACACGGCTCCCGCCCCCACCCTGTTTTTCCACGGGAGTAAAGACAAGCTGGTTCCCTACAACAAAACCCGGTTCTTTAAACTGGGTGTCTTTGGCTCAAAGTCTTTGGCAAAAAGGTTTAAGGAGCAGGGATACCCCTACACTTTTTACACCATGGAAGGTATCGGACACGATGTGTCGGAATACCCCATGACAGAATTTCTACCGGAAATTGAGCAGTTTATCCGCAATTTTGTTTTCGATAAAAAACAGTGGATGCTCGAAATCTATTTGAAAGATAAATTTCGCAAATCGGATACCTCGACTGATCCGGGAAGTTATTACAAATAAATCCCGAACGTTTCATATGCAAAAATTTCTGGAAAAATACCTGCTTCCGATAGCGATGATCATCGGGATAGCCTTTCACAACCCGTTGGCTATACTGTCACCCATCACCCCGTATCTCCTTTCACTGATGCTTTTTATCACCTACTGTCGCATCTCCTGGAGCGATATACGGTTGACTAAATTCCATTATATTTTGCTGGCTATCCAATACATCGGAAGCGCATTGATCTATCTTGCCGTCAGGCCGTTCAATGAAACACTGGCACAGGCGGTCATGATTTGCGTACTTGCCCCTACAGCCACTTCGGCTCCGGTTGTTGCAAGCATCTTGGGTGGAAACATTGCTTCTGTTGCAGCGTTCTCCATGTTCAGTAATCTTTCCGTGGCCTTTGTAGCCCCGCTTTACCTGTCGCTGATTGGCCAGACGGGTAGTGAGGTTCCGTTTATCACTTCGTTTTGGTACATTTTCCGGAAAGTAGTTCCCATAATTGTTCTCCCCTTTTTCGTGGCCTTGTTTTTGAAGAAAGCATCGCCCGACCTCCACCGGAAAGTCCGCTCGGCGCAAATCGTTTCCTTTTATATCTGGGCGGCAGCCCTTACAGTAGTCATTGGGAACGTGGCCAATTTTGTAATTGCGCAAGACGATGGGAAATACACCCTTGAGATTGTTATCGGGCTCATATCATTAGCCGTTTGCCTATTGCAATTTGGAACAGGACGGATGATCGGGTCTAGATTTGACAGGACCATTGCCGGAGGGCAGGGATTGGGGCAAAAAAACACAATTCTTGCTATCTGGCTTACCCAAACCTATCTGAACCCGATAGCATCACTCGGTCCCGGACTATACGTACTGTGGCAAAATTTGGTAAATTCCTACCAGATCTGGAGAAAAAATAAAAAAACGGAAAAACTGTTTTGAATAAAGCATTATCAGCCATGCAGTCTGAAAAACAAAAAAATCAAACGGAAACAGAAAAAAATCACTTATTGAAGCAAATCAGTTTCATAAAAGAGATTGACCAATTAAAATACATTCAACGTAAAACGAGACTGTTCAACAGCAACAGGCAGGAAAACGATGCTGAACACAGCTGGCACCTGGCCATGATGGCGCTTATCCTGGCAGAACATTCCGACAAGCCGGTTGATATGCTGAAAGTCCTGAAAATGGTGTTGATTCACGATATCGTGGAAATTGACGCAGGCGACACATTCATTTATGACACATCAAAAAATCACACCAATACACAGGAAGAGCTGGCTGCAGCCAAACGCATTTTCGGCCTGTTACCTGAAAAACAAGCCGAAGAATTCGTAGAAATATGGAAAGAATTCGAAGAAGGAACCAGTGATGAAGCAAAGTTTGCCAGATCGATGGACCGGCTCGAACCCTTGCTGCAAAACATCTCCAACAAGGGCGGGACGTGGGTGGAATTCAATGTGGATTACCGGAAAGTGTACGAAAAGAAAAAAGCCATTAAAGAAGGATCTGCCGCCCTCTGGAACTATGCGGAGAACTTGATAAACGACAGTGTAAAAGAAGGTATTCTTAAAAAAAATCCGTAAAAAAATGAACTTCAACCAAATATTCAACTTCCTGGTCCACCTGGAGGCCAACAACAACCGAAACTGGTTCAACGAACATAAAAGCGATTACAACCAGGCACGTGCATCGTTCGAAGCATTTGTCGACACACTTATCGTGCCTCTCAGTCAGCTCGACCCGAGCATCGGAACGATAACTGCTAGTGAATGCATGTTCCGTATTTACCGGGATATTCGTTTCTCGAACGATAAAACACCCTACAAAACCCATTTCAGCGCTTTTATCGCCAATGGCGGAAGAAAAACCCGCATGGCCGGGTATTACGTCCACCTGCAACCCGACGAATCATTTATCGCCGGGGGTATTTATGCTCCCGACCCTACCGTGCTGGAATCTATACGGAACTCGATCTATCAACATCCGGAAGAGATACGCAGGATTTTGGACGACAAACGGTTTTGTGAACTTTTCCCCGCCCTCTCGAACGAGGAAAAGCTCAAAAACCCGCCCAAAGGGTATCCGAAGGATTTCAAGGAGGTTGAGCTGTTGAAAAACAAACACTTTGTGACGCACCGGGCACTCGACAATGAATTTTTCGAGAAGGCGGATGTCATTGGACGGTTGATGGAATTATTCAAAGTGCAGTATCCGTTCAACGACTTCCTAAACAGAGCAGTACACTAAAAGCTTCATTTCAAATACTTGGCCAGAAACCCCATCATCGCACCGTAAAAATCCATCCGGTTCTCCTCCCGGTAGAATCCGTGTCCTTCATTGTACTTCACCATGTAAGGTACATACAGGCCTTTGGCCCGCAACGCAGTAACAATCTGGTCGGATTCGTTGATGTTCACTCTCGGATCATTCGCCCCCTGCACCACAAAAACCGGACGGATGATCTTGTCGGTTTGGTAAATCGGCGAAACCTCCCGGGCAATTTTTGCCTCTTCGGGATTATCCAGGTCGTACCAAATCTCTTTAGCCATCTCTGTAAGTGGTTTCCAGTACTCGGGAAAAGAGGCAAAAAATGTTTCGATATTGGAAATCCCAACGTAGTCCACGCCACACGTGTAGAGACCGGGAGTCTTGACCAACCCCATCAAGGTGGCGTAACCGCCGTGGCTACCTCCGTAAATGGCAACTTTAGCAGGATCCACCCATCCTTGGCCGATCACATGCTTCACGCCATCCTCCACATCGTCCATCACCTTCCGGCCGATTTGCTTGAAGCCGTTACGCAGAAATTCCTTCCCGTATCCGCCCGATATTCGGAAATTAACCTGCAACGTGGCATACCCACGACTGGCAAAAAGCTGGGCCTCCGGATTAAAGCCCCACGAATCACGGACTCCCTGCGGGCCGCCATGCGGATTCACTACCAAAGGGACTTTTTCTCCTTCCAGCGCTGCCTTCGGCAAGGTAATGTATCCGTGTAACGTAAGTCCGTCACGGCTTTTAAAAGTGATCGGCTTCATTTCCGCCATGTCGTCGGGATCGAGCTGGGGCATCAGGTCGTACAGCAGGCTGAATTCTCCGGCCCGGACATCGTACTCGTAGTACTTCCCATACACCCTGTCGCTTTGTACCACAATAAGGAACTTCGTTTCATCGTCGTCAAAGTCAGTCACGTAATATTCCACGTCCTTGAATTCGTTAGCCATCTTCCTGGAAAAATCTTTAAAGAACGTGCTCTGGGGCAGAATCACGTATTTTTCTCCCTCGTATGCAAAGTAATCGATTTCGTAATTCCTCTTCCGCGAAAGCCTCATCCCCGAGACATCAAAATGGGGATTGGAAAATACTTTTTTGATTACCTTGTTTTGTTTCAGGTCGTACAGCACAATTTCCGTTTTGTCGGAATCAAGGTTTGTCATCACATACGCATCATCCGGATGGTTACTCGCATAATTAAAGCTCATGATCCCGAAGGTGTCGTCCCACTTCATTTTCTTCAGCAAAGTAAACTTCCCCGACTGTAAGTCTTTGTAATAATATTCCATTTCAACACCGTTCACCATTTTGGTGTAGCCGCGCAAAGTGCCGTCTTTGTCAAAATCATATCCCTGAATGGGGTTGGCCGGATCGTTATTCTCAAAAAGCTTCTCCAGAGCTCCGGTGTTTACATTCAATTTATAGGGTTCAAAAACCTGTTTGTTGTCTTTGTTCATCGAGATGATGATGTAATCTTTCTGGTCTTTCAATTCATTCAACATCATCGCTCTTACCCCTTCAAAGGGAGTCAGGTCCATCAGGTTGCTACCGTCGGTATTTGCCGCATAAATATGGTAGTTCTCGTTGCCGCCCTTATCCATGACAAATATCAAACGGCTGTCGTTTACCCACCCGTAACCCTTAATAGGCTCCTCCTTCTCTTCAATGGCCCGGGTGACCTTGCCGGTGGCGATCTCTTTTATATACACGTGATTTTTCAACCCATCCTTCTCCATATACGACAAATATTTGCCGTTCGGCGAAAGCTGAAAAGAAGAGGCTTTCGGCTTGGCGAAATAATCCTCCACCCTGTATTTGTAATCTCCCTTGTCGGATAGCTTCAAGGCTTGCAGTTCCTCTTCGGACGAAACCAAGGACGTAATTCCAGGTAGCTTGCTCTCAAATCTTTTTAAGGTCAGCGGCAACGACATTCCGGCTTGTTCGTAATTTCCAACGATGCTGTCGCCTTGTAGTGCTCCGTTATAGATGATTTGCGCCGCCGATACTCCCAGCTTAATTGTTTTTCCGTCAGTTTCCACCTTGTCCACCGGAATTCCCGTTGCGCCCTGCACGGGCACATCCAGCGTGCCGGAATAACTTCCGTTTTCTTCGGCCAGATGAAAAATAAGATCGAGGTTCATTCCTTGAACCGATAAGGTTCCCTTCCAGTCTCCTGAAACACTTTGTGCATTTACACCCATAAAAACAACAGTTGTTAAGGCAATGATGATGCCCGTTTTTTTAAATAGATTCATGATACTTGGTTTTTACTATAAAACAATCGATCAAATAAATTGTTTTGGACACAGGAACCACGTATTATAGTTCCACTGCGGATAATTCCGCCAAAGCCTGCTCGTAATCGCGCTCAACTACCAACGCTTGTATAACGGCATCGTAATAATACCCGATCTCCATCAGGTAATCCAGCAAGGAAATTTCTCCGCTGTCCAGCGCTTTTTTCAGGAGCGCGTCGTTCCTGTTTTCCGTTATCGACCGGCGAAGTTCCAATGCGTTTTGCTGCAATATCGATGCTTTATGGTAAAGGCCCTGCAGCCGGGTATAGAACTGTAGCCGGGTATCCTCCAGTGCCGTTTCCGAAGCCTTTACCCGGGCCTGTGCATGCCGTTGCCTGTTCTTGTTCTCCCAAAGCGGGATGGAGACTCCCAGCGTAATACCCCGGAATTGCTCTCCAACCACTGTTTCACTCATATACCCGGTTGTGAACTTAGGCAACGACAAGGCACGGCTCAGCTTTACCTGTTCCTTTCCTATATTGACTTCTCCCTTTACGTATTGCAATACGGGATTCTTCGCTTCCGCGTTCGAATACCATTCTTCGAAATCTGCAGGAAGTACCGGAGGAGTGAACTCATCCTGTGTAAAAAAGATTTCCTTTCCGCCGTTCATTCTTTTCAGTTCAGCCAGCAAAGCTACCTGTTCAGCCTCTACCTTTGCCCGTTCGGTTTGTATGGCGGTCAGGTTCAGCTTGGCCTTATTGTACTCGAGAATATCCGCATCACCCTTATCCAACCTGATGCGGTAAGTGTCCGCAATCCTTTGTGCATTCTCCAGGCGTATCCCATATTCTTTTGCCAGGGCATTGTAATGCACCAGATCAATACAGGTTTGCTTGGCTTGAAGCAACAGGCGGGTTCGCTCTGCCTTGTAAGCGAGATCGGCATTCCTGCTTTGCAGGTCGCCAATGTTTCTGCGATGGCCGTAAGCCGTTGGAAAATCAAAGGACTGAGTAACCGCAAGATCGGTTCGACGGCCGATAGCCGCGGGATTTCCCCAAAGGTAATTGAATTCAACTTCCGGATTAGAGATATAGATTCCGGTACGGTTTTCGATTTTCTGCGCTTCCGTTTGTTCCCGTAATGCAGCCAAGGTAGTATTATTTGTTTCAATACGCTGCAAAACAGCGGTATATTTATCTTGGGCAAGAGCCACAAAAGGAGCAATATAAAGGATGATAAAAATAAAAGCTTTCATTTTTTTCTTTTTTTCTCTATTGTTTCATACACGATGGGAACAATAAAAATATTCAGGATAGTGGAGGTAAGCAAACCGCCCAGCACAACTACAGCCATGGGGCTTTGGATTTCATTTCCGGGTTTCCCGCCCTGAAAAACAAGGGGTATAAGAGCCAGAGCAGCCGTGAGCGCAGTCATCAGAATGGGGTTAAGACGATCGGTGGAACCGTGCAACACCCTTTGGTGAAGAGGCTCCCCATCCTGCTGCATGTGCTGATACCTCGATATCAGCAAGATTCCATTTCGCGTGGCAATACCAAAAAGGGTAATAAAACCGATGATGGACGGTATGCTGATAACACCGGAAGTAAAAAACACAGCCAGGACCCCACCAATCAATGCCAGCGGAAGGTTGAGCAAAACGATGGCCGAGAGAGTCAGGTCCTTGAATTCTCCGTACAGCAGCAAGAAGATGACACAAACTGCCAGAAGCGATGCAATCAATAACGTGCGTGTAGCGTTTGCCGCTGTCTCAAACTGCCCACCGTACTCAATCCTATAGCCTTCGGGCAAGACGACATTCTCCTCAATGTTTTGCCGGATATCATCCACCACACTTTTCAAGTCGCGTCCCGACGTATTTGCGGAAACGACAATCTTGCGCTGCACATTTTCACGCGAAATACTGCTTGGGCCGCCAACTGAAACAATATCGGCAATCTCTTCCAGCGGCACTTTGCGGCCGCTGCCCACATCAATCAACGCCGAACGGACCCGGTCTATACTTTCGGTATAGTTTCCGTTCAGCCGCAAAATCAGCTCAAAGCTACGCTGCCCTTCGTAAATATCGGCTAACTTCTCCCCGGCAAAGGCCAGTTCCACAAACCGGTTAAAGTCTTCTACCGAGATACCGTACTTCGAGAGCATTCCCCTGTTAGCCCTCAGTTGCAGTTGCGGCGTCTCCGTCTGTTGCTCCACCGAAACATCCACCAAGCCGTCAATCCCTTTTATCGAGTGTTGAATCTGGTTGCCCAGCATAAACAAATCGCTCAGGTCGGTACCGAAAAGCTTTATGGCTATGCTTGCCCGCGTTCCCGAGAGCATATGATCAATGCGGTGTCCGAGCGGTTGTCCCACGGTCACCGCCATTCCGGGAACAGCAGTCAACACGTTGCGGACCTCCTTCATAAACTCCTCATTGCTCCTTTTTGTCAATCTGAACTGCACATCAATCTCGGAGCTGTTGCTCGTCTGCGAATGTTCGTCCAGTTCACCACGTCCGGTACGGCGTGCAGTGCTGGCCACCTCCGGGATCTTCAGCAACTCTGTTTCCATCAGGTTTCCCAACCGATTGGTTTCCTCCAGTGAAACTCCGGGTTTGGTCACTGCCGTTATTACCAGGGCTCCCTCGTTAAATTCCGGCAAGAAACTTCGCCCCATGGTAAAGAACAAGCCAACCGAAACCAGAAACAAGCCAATCGTAGGATAAAGCACCTTCTTCTTGTTCCGGAGCACCCATTCGAGTGATTTTTCATAAAGGCTTGTCAGCCTGACCGTCAGCCAGCTGTCTGCTTTGTTTTTATCCAGGTACTTTTCGTTGGAGAGCAACAGTTTGCACATCAGCGGAGTGACTGTCATGGCGACAATCAACGACATAAACAGCGCGACGATAAATGCAACACCAAGCGGTTTCAGCATACGTCCTTCCATTCCGGTAAGGAAGAACAACGGAATAAAGGCCACCATAATAATCAATGTCGCATTAAGAATGGATGCGCGAATTTCAATGGACGCGTTCAACACAATATCGAATACCGGCCTCCTCTCTTCCCGGGGCTTTCGATGGTTTTGTCTTAACCGCTTATACACGTTCTCCACATCAATAATGGCATCATCCACCAGTGAACCGATGGCAATAGTCATTCCTCCCAATGTCATCGTGTTGATGTTCATCCCCAGAAAGTGCAGGACGATAACCGTTCCGAACAATGAAAGCGGGATGGCCACGATGGAGATGATCGTCGTGCGAAAACTCGCTAAAAAAAGAAAAAGGATGACAACCACAAACAGCGCTCCTTCTAACATAGCGCTCCCCACATTTCTGACAGATGATTCAATAAAATCGGCCTGACGGAATATCCGGGTATTCATAACCACATCCCGAGGCAACGACTTTCCAATCTCCCCCAGGTTCTTTTCAATATTTTCAGTTACTTTTAACGTGTTGATGTTGGGTTGTTTGGAAACGGCTATTATCACAGCAGGTTCAGCATTCTCGGAAGCGTATCCGTACTTCACCGCGCTCCCGATCACTACCTCTGCCACATCAGACACTACAACGGGCCGGTTGTTCACGGTTTTAATGTGCGTGTTCCCCAGTTCCTCCAGGTCGTTGGAACGGGCCATTCCTCGAATCATGTATTCGTTTCCAAAGTCGCGGACAACACCTCCCGATGAGTTAGCGCTAAAACTTCTCCCGGCCTGAGCCAGTTCATTCATGCTCACTCCCAGAAAATCCATCTTCTGCGGATCGGCCAGGAGCTGGTACTGCTTGTAATCCCCTCCAATAATCGTAACCTGTGAGACGCCTCCCGTCGCCAGGATTGCCGGCTTCACCACCCACTCCGCCAACGTACGCAATTCCATCTGCGAGGTGCTGTCGGACTTTAATCCGATAAAAAGGATTTCGCCCATAATGCTCGACTGTGGGGCGAGTACCGGAACAATACCTTCGGGCAATACGCTGCCCAACGTAACCATTTTCTCGCTCACCACCTGGCGCGCTTTAAAAATATCGGCACCCCAGTCAAATTCAACCCAGACAAAGGAGTATCCCTGCATCGACGCCGAGCGTACGCGGCGTACGTTGGTAGCACCGTTTACGGAAGTTTCAATGTGAAAAGTCACCAAACGCTCAACCTCTTCGGCAGACATGCCGTGGGCATCCGTCATAACAGCAACAGTAGGGGCAGTCAGATCAGGGAACACATCCACATCCATCTTCTGGACCGTGAATAAACCGCCCACAATGAGAAGAACCGCACCCAACAACACAAAAAGCTTGTTATTGAGTGAATAGTTTATTATCTTATTCAGCATAATTCAGGATCTTTAATTAATGAACGTGGCCGGAATGAACATCGATTGCACCTGCAGCCTGTGCCAGCTTGACCAGGATAGCTCCCTTGCTGACAACACGTTCAGCCTCCGAAACGCCCGTCGTGATTTCTGTGCGAAGCCCGTCGGTCCGTCCTCTTTTCACCAAACGTTTTTCAAAAAGTTCGGGAGTCAGTTGAACATACACAAAATAATTGCCCATCTCCTCCACTACCGCTTCATTGGCAACAGTCAACACCTCTTCTCCCGCCTGCGTCCGGATAAACATTTCGATAAAACTACCGGGAATAAAACCGGCCCGGTTGTCAACCTGAAACAGTACCGGAAGAAGGGGATTGCCCGTGTCGGCCGATTTTCCGAACGAAACTACACGGCCATTCAGCTCTTCCAGCGTGTAGGTTGCTTTGTTTTCCATAAAGCGGAAAGTAACGGTGGAAATACGGTTGAGTTCTTCAAAATATTTGGGCCGCAGTTCCGCTTTAACAAATAAGTTCCTGTTTTGAGAAACCCTTAAAACAGGCTGTCCGGCTTCTGCATACTCTCCGTTGCGTACCAGGACAGCCGCAATAAACCCGCCGATGGGTGAATTCACCGATTGTTTCCCGGCAGAGAAGTTCTTTTGCAGGTTATTGAAATTTGCCCGGGCATTTTCCATTTCGGTTTCTGCCCTCCGCAACTCGCGTTGCGAAACAATCCGGTCTTTCGCCAGTTCAGCCTTGCGGTCGTATTCTGCCCTGGCCAGGCTATACTCGTTCCTAGCCTCTGAGAAACGGACGGAGAGGTTGTTGTCGGCCATGCCGCTGCCATCGATGGTAAACAACGTTTCTCCCGCACCCACAGCTCTCCCCTCCACCACGTCATCTCCGGGAAAGAGCACCACACCTCCAGTTTTTGCCACGACAATACGTTCATCGCCCGGCGACGGCTGGATTTGCCCGATCGTCCGGATGACCTGTCCGAAAGGCTCCTTCCGGATCTCTTCGGTAGCAAAATCAACCTTCCAGCTTTGTTCTTTGGTAAAAACAGCACCGTTGCTGCTTGTAATCACCGCATCCTCTGCCGCATGTATAGCGTCGTTCAGGTCGGCAAACACGGTGATTCCCTCAACGGTAAGCTGCGATATTTTACCGGATATTTTCACGTTGAACAGCAGCTTTGCTTCTCCTTTCTCCCCGGGTTTCAGGGTAAATCTGAAAATTCCCGGGCGCATGGGTGAATCGAGGGTTTGGCTTACGGTATCGTCACCTACAACCAGGCTTGCCGTTACGCTTCCGTTTTCCAGCGGTTTAAAATTTTCCAAACGAGTGAAATGAGCAAGGATTTCGCTTTCGTGACCAACAGCAAAGGGAGTTGCCTCTGCAAACATTTCAAAGCCGTCACTGTAGGAAATCAGCTGCAGATTATCCACGTGGCCGTGGTCTAGGTCCTGATCGTTGTTCCGGTTACAAGACAAGGTTGCAACCGCCAGAAACAACGCTGAAACCAAATAAGTTAATTTCATTGTAACTGATTTTAATGGAATATAAAAAGAGATGAATAATCAACCGGAAAGAGTTATTCCGGAAGTTGATCGTAAAAAAACGGTAAAAATCAGCAGAAAGGAGGAGCTCGTAATCCTTTGGATTGAGCTATATGGCTGGTATATAAAGAGATTAAATGCGGTTTTCGCAGGAAAGGAAGCGGTGTACTTTCCGGTTCAATCCGGTTGGAATAATCTGCGGGAAGGTACAGTACTGAAAACGGAGAATCACCCTCCACATCATCTCCTCCGGAGTGAAGAGTGTGGCTGTCATTGACAAAGCGGATGTAGATATTGTCCAGCAGGCAATCTTTCAACCCTAACTCCCGGTGAGCATTCCTGTCGTTTTCAGAGAAATTGGCTTTGCTATCCAGGTGCCGGCAATGATGCGCCGCATTGCTTTGATGATAAGATATACTGCAGGATTCAGAAAGCGCATGGTGATGCGGAATAAACACATGAGCCAATAAAACCATATTGGCTAAAAACATCAAACTTATTCCAATTGCTCTTTTCATCCTTGAGTATGTCCGCAAAGGTAAAAAAAAATTTATATACCCTCCAAATGAAAAGGAGATCAAGGCAAACGAAACAGTGCAGATCAGGGTTAAAATTCACGATAAAAACCCTTTAACGCTTGCATTTATGAATTTATTGTGTATTTTTGAGACGTCGAACATTTTAAAAGCAAAAGAAAAACGGACAAACTCATGAAAAATTTATCGCGTCGAAAATTTATCCGTACCGGGCTGGCAGGCTTTGCCGGGTTAACCGTGGGCGGACCGGGTTTATTGAAATTAACATATACCCCCGAAATTACCGTTGACCGGGTTAAACTGGGAAACTCAGGGCTGAACGTGTCACGTATTGCTTTGGGTACAGGTTCCCGGGGAGGATCAAAGGCATCAAACCAAACCCGGTTAGGTATGGAGAAATTTGTCGAGATAGCTCACCATGCCTACCAAAGAGGTATCCGGTTCTTCGATATGGCCGACTCGTACGGATCGCACCCGTATGTCGGTGAAGCAATAAAAAACCTCCCCCGTGAAAAAATCACCCTGCTGACAAAGATCTGGACGTATGAAGACGGATCGGACAAAAACATTCCGGTACAGGAATCCCTGGACCGTTACCGCCAGGAGCTCGGCACCGGGTATATAGATATTGTACTGATGCATTGCCTGATGCAGGGAGGTTGGAGCCAGAACCGCAGGCATTATATGGATGGATTGTCGAAAGCCAAACAAGACGGTATCATCAAAGCGGTGGGAGTCTCCTGCCACAACTGGGATGCCATGGTTGAAGCAGTAGACAACCCGTGGGTGGATGTCATCATGGCGCGCATCAATCCGTTTCAAAGCCTCATGGACGGGACTCCCGACGCGGTAAAAGAACTTCTGGGAAAAGCCCGGAAGAACGGAAAAGGGGTTATAGGCATGAAGATTTTCGGTGAAGGCCGTCACGTAAGTGACGGTGAACGCGAACAGTCGTTGAAGTTTGCGCTTACCGAGGCCAACATCCATTGCATGACGTTAGGGTTGGAATCCATTGCCCAGGTAGACGACGCTGTCGGAAGGGTCATGGGTTAGTAAAACTTCTTTTACAGTAACCGGCCCCGGTAAACCCGAAGGTACCGTTTCCCATTTATCGTAAAGTGTCTGTTGATAATTTACGTCCACCACATTGATATCGTTGAAAATACGCCACTGAACTCCCCGCCTGTCGTAATCCGAAATCCGGTTTGCGGGCAGGTTCGTAACATCGATTTCAAGCAGGTTTTCACCGTTATTCAGGTACCTGCCGATACGGGTTGTAAAAGGAACGGCAAAAAGGGTTCCTACTTCCCTTCCGTTCACATACACGCGCGCACTTTCCCTCACATCACCCAGGTTAAGCAGGTACTCCCTTCCGGGAACTTTGTTTATCGTGAATTTCACGCGGTAACGTGCTGTTCCCGTATTTCTTTTCGCACGTTCTTCTCCGATTTCCGTCCAGGACATCAGGCTGTCTATTCCGAAAACGCCCCGAATGGCAGGTTCACTTTCCATAAACTCCAGACTCCAACCGTTCGTAATCCTGAACTCTTTCCCGGAATCCCGGGAATACATCCATTCCGGGACAACCACATCATCGTGGGCAAAGGTTTTCAAAACAACGGATTCACCCGGTTTCAGCTGCATATATACTTCGGTTTTTCCTTTTTCTTTACGCAACAACGCTTTTCCCGATTTGCCGTCCATCGGATTGAAAAACATGGCCGACCGGGCCTCGACGGCCAGGGGTACCCAACCGTCGATCTCGTTATCGGTCAACAACGTAAAAAAGTAATGATGACCTGTTTCGTTCTTTCTTCGAACCAGCTGCCCCCTGAATTCCTGTACAAAACTTTCGTGACCGATCTTCGCCGTTTCAAACAGTTTTGGGTAATCCGTACCGGTAATAAATTCACCCTTACCGGTTTTCTTCCGGGCTGTTTTCTGAAAATCAGCCCGGGGAAACCGGGAGATCAATCGCATGAACTTTTGTCTTCTGCCGCTTAAGTCGTTTAAACCGGGAACATCGCCGGGGTATTGATCAACGAAAATGATTTTTGCACCCTCGGTAGCCAATTCGTAAATCTTCTCCAGGGTCTCATGCGGCATAAATCTTACAGCAGGCAAGACAAGCGCCCGGTATGTAGCACCGCCAGCCGTTTTAATAAGTCCGTTTTCGACTGACGACGACCGGATAAACCGGTCTGAAATATAATCCACGTCCCTGCCGCCCGTTCTTATTTTCTCAACCGTTTGATAAAATCGGGGAAGTTTTTCGCGTAAGCCGTGTATGGAAAAAGCGAAGTAGAAATCGTCCTGCTGCTCGTACCAGATATCGTAAACCGGAAAATAGACCAACAGGTCGTTATCCGGCTTTCCGTATTGAAGGAACGATTGCACCCGGTTTATGTAGGAGAAAAAAGCAGGTGCATCTTTCCAGATCGGTTGGGTAGGCGACAGGTTCACCGATGCGTAAAAAAGCCAGCCCGGCCAGGCAGCCCCCCGGGGTGAATAAGGTGTTCCGTGAAAAAAAACATGATTTACCCCTGAAGTGAACACTTGGTCTATCTCAGCCTTGCATTGCGCCAGTGAAGTCCTGAAATGTTCCGTTAACCAGGTAAACGTTTCCGATGAGGTATAATTTTTCCCCGAAATGTGGGCAGCCGAACTGGCAAATTTCAAGGTTACCGGATCCCCGTCATTTATTTTAATCAGGCTGTCTTTTCGTAATCCGGGAATATCAAAACCCGTTATTCCAAAAATCTCGCATTCGGGAACGTCCACAGTAGCATAAAGATCCAGGATATTAGCCGGAGATCCGTGTGCCTGGTTCCGAGTGGTAGCACCGTGCCTGTTTGCCCACTCCGTCCAGGAAACCGTGAAATTTTCCAGCAACATCTCTCCCATCGTTTCCCGGTAATCGGAAATCACTCTACGGGAGGTATCTGTTTGTCCTTTACCCAATAACTCGGGCAGGTATTCCTCCAGCTTATATCCTCTTCGCTGTTCAAATTCCTCCAAAAAGCCGGGACTCCAGTTTGCTCCGTAAACTTCGTAAGAATCGTTGAAAAATGCGTTCGGCCGCGGGGCGCCACTGCGAGAAAAAGCATCGTCAAACCTGTTGAGGTAATTTTTTACGGCACTTTTGTTGAAATGATCCATTACATACCCCAGGCCACCCGGCGCAGCACGCTTTACCTGCTGAAATGTCTTCCCGATAAACAACGCAATCAGCCTCCAGTTCCCCGCCGGTGCCAGCCAATCTAAAATGCCGTCCTGACCCACGGAGGAAGTCAGGTCTGTTTTTTGGCCGTCATCGGAAAAAGCGTACAGCTTAGACAGGTATGCCACTTTTCTCTGTTCTTCATCCCCGATCGTGATTTTCATCTCCATTCTTGTACCTCCCTTCACTTTATATTCCTGAAACAGTGCTTTTGTTGCTGCATCCTCAACCGTTACACCGGGGCCCCCAAAAGGCCATCCGGTTCCCGTATTCATGTCTACCTCCATGCCCAGCCGGTGCGCTTCGGATACGGTATGGGAAAGCATTTCCATCCATTTCGGAGAGAGATAGTTTATGTACTGGGGTTCACCGTTCTTTACCCCATAGATCGGCGTGATCTCTACTCCACCCATGCCCGCTCTGGCCAGTTCTTCGAGATTATAGCTTAAATTGGGTGGGTCTACCGCGCTTCCCAACCACCACCAGCGTGTCCACGGCTTACATTCGACGGAAGGCCGGGGCCATGAATTGTGTTGGGAACTTACGGCTGTAATATGTATTAACACGATAAAAAAAAGCAGGATCCTCTTCATTTGAATAGAGTTGATTATTCGATTCCTTTCCGGTATTGTTTCATGTTCTCTCTGCCACTATAGCTTCCTGTTCCGGATACGGGTCCCGGAGTTCCGCCCGTATCAATGCTCGGAGAAGGAAAAAGGTTGTTCTCCCGGTAAAGGTAATAATTTTTATTAAAAAAATTTTCCCGGCACGGATTAAACCAAATATTATCCATTTCAAGCTTTTCGATACGCATTAAGAAACTTTTTTTTTATCCAGCTGTTTATTGTTTGCTATACCGTCAATAAAATCATATGAACAAAAGAAAAATATTCGAGCAACGGAGGCAGTTTTTGCAGGAAATGGAAGAGGTTGCCGTACAAAAACAGCATGCCAAGCTCAAACTTACTGCACGCGAAAGATTAAACGTGTTGTTCGACGAAGGGAGCTTCTTCGAACTCAATACTTTCGTTGAGCCGGCTAAAGCGATTAAAAAAACTCAAAATGCATTCGGAGATGGAGTTGTGGTAGGGCGTGGATTGATACAGGGACGCAGCGTGTTTGCTTATGCCCAGGATTTTACCGTAATGGGCGGATCACTGGGTTTTGCGCACGGGATGAAAATTGCCAAGGTTCAGGAGATGGCGCTTAAGTTTGGGTCTCCCTGTGTAGGCCTGATCGATAGCGGCGGCGCGCGGATTCAGGAAGGCATCAACAGTTTATCGGCTTACGCGCGGATCTTCAGAAACAACGTCAGTTCGTCCGGAATTATTCCGCAGATAAGCGTTATTCTTGGCCCGTCCGCTGGCGGTGCGGTGTACTCTCCCGCCATGACCGATTTTGTGATTATGACCAACAAAACGTCGTACATGTTCGTTACGGGACCCGATGTGGTGAAGGAAGTCCTTAACCAGAATATCAGTATGGATGAGCTGGGCGGAGGGAATATCCACGCAGAGAAAAGCGGCGTGGCCCACTTCGTGTTCGAAGACGAAGAACACGCCATCATACAGGTTCGCAAACTGCTGGCCTACCTTCCCCTGAACAATTTCGATCCAGTCCCTGTTTCCATGGATGTCAGTTTCAATGCGGAGCGTCAGGAATATCTGAACAAGATTGTTCCCGATGATCCGAACCGTCCGTACGACATGAAGGAGATCATCAATATCCTGGTAGACAACAATACCTTTCTCGAAATTCACGAGAAATTTGCACAAAACATACTCGTCGGTTTTGCGCGACTGGATGGGAAAACAATTGGAATAGTGGCAAACCAGCCTAAGGTAATGGCAGGGACATTAGACATAAACGCCAGCATAAAAGGCGCCCGTTTTGTTCGGTTCTGCGACAGCTTTAACATTCCCATTCTGGTGCTGGAAGATGTTCCCGGATTTATGCCCGGGTCTGAACAGGAACATACCGGAATTATCCGCAACGGGGCCAAGCTGCTTTATGCGTTTTGTGAAGCTACGGTTCCCCGGGTCACCGTCATTACCCGGAAAGCATACGGCGGAGCATTTATCGTGATGAACAGCCTGGGCATCGGCGGCGATTTTAATTTCGCCTGGCCAACGGCTGAAATTGCAGTGATGGGCCCCGCCGGAGCCATTAAAATAGTAAACAAAGCTGAGCTTGCCGCAGCTTCCGACCGGGAAGCTGTTGAAAAGGAGCTGGTGGAAAAGTACAAGGACGAGATTGCCAACCCGTTTAAGGCGGAAGAACTGGGGATGATCGACGATGTGATCAAGCCTTCGAAGACCCGGCAGGTGCTCATCACCGCTTTTGATATTTTAGCCAACAAACAGTATTCCCAACCCGAGAGGAAGCACGGAAACATACCGTTGTAATACAACGCAGGGGCTTATTGGACTGTCTCTGCAAAAAAACTGAATCACAGCATGAATAAAAAAATCCTTATCGCCAACAGAGGTGAAATAGCTATACGCATTATCCGGTCGGCAAAAAAACTCGGTTTAACCACTTACGTCATCCAGGGTAACCGTGAGCCTGATGCCATGTACCTGGAATATGCCGATGTAATCATTCCCGTGCGGGAAAACCTGACCGGCAGCATCATTTTCCTCAATCCCGAAGAGATCGTCAGGCTCGCTCTTGAGCATCAGATCGACATGATCCATCCCGGGTACGGATTCCTTTCGGAGAACCCGGATTTTGCCGCCCTCTGCGAACAGAATGGCATTACGTTTATCGGCCCTTCTTCCGATTTGATACAAAACATGGGCATCAAGACCATTGCAAAAAAAATGGCAGCCGAGGCCGGAATGCCGCTTGTCCCGGGCAGCGCAGGTGCCATTACCGATGCACGGGTAGCCAAAGAATTCGCCGATACAATCGGGTATCCGGTCATCCTTAAAGCATCAGCGGGTGGTGGCGGACGCGGAATGCGCATCGTGGAAAAAGCCGAAACCATGGAGCGCCACTTCAAATCGGCCTACGATGAAGCGGTGGCTGCCTTCGGTAACGGCGATATTTTTATAGAGAAATACCTGACGAACCCCAAACACCTGGAGTTTCAAATCCTTGGAGACAGATACGGGCACGTCATTCATTTGGGTGAAAGGGAATGCTCCTTGCAAAGAAAACACCAGAAACTGATCGAAGAAGCACCCTCGGCCAGCATCGATTCCAAGACAAGGGAACAAATGGGCAAGCTGGCCGTGAAGTTTGCCCAATCCATTGGATACTACTCTGCCGGCACCATCGAGTTTATCCTCGACGAAGACGGATCCTACTATTTCATGGAGATGAACACCCGCATCCAGGTTGAACACCCTGTCACAGAAATGATAACCGGGGTAGACTTGATCGAATGGCAGATCCGGATCGCCCTGGGCGAGAAACTCCGGCTGAAACAAAAAGAGATCAGGCTTAACGGATGGGCCATCGAATGCAGGGTAAACACGGAAGATCCGCAAAACCGCTTCACGCCGCAAACCGGATTTATTGAAAGGGTTTTCTTTCCACACGGAGATCATATACGCGTGGAAACCGGCGTTAAGGATTTCTCTGTGGTCACCCCCTACTTCGATTCAATGATTGCCAAGATCATCGTTCACGGCGAAAATCGGGACGATTGTATTGATAAAACCCTGAATGCTTTAAAAGAATTTTCAATTTCGGGATTGAAAACAACTGTGCCGTTTTGCCGGACTGTCCTGCGCAGCAAGGAATTCAGGGAAGCTACGTATACCACACACTGGATAGACTCGGTTTTCACCACCGACATGCTCGAATCGGAAGACGAAGCCATGATGGCAGCACTGGCAGCAACCATCACATACGCGAAAGAGTACCTGCAATACTCTTCTGATTCCCCAATGTTCAAAAGCGAATCACTCAACGTCTGGGTACTCAACAAGAGAATTAACAAATAAACGGTAATTAACAAAATGGCAACATCATACGTATACAAAAGAGATGCCACCCGCTTGTTTATCGCCATGCGGGACAACGGCGACAGGTATAAAATCTACTTGCCCAAAGAGTCAAAACCAATCATCAACGGTGAAGAAAAGGACGTTTTTTTCATTGAACACAAAAATAATTTTTCGTCCTTCAGTATGGGCGATGCCACATACCGGTGCGAAATAACCCAGCGCGACCAGCACCGGATCATGGTAAAGGTAAACGGCGTGGAATACAAATTCAGCATCGAGTCTATCTTCTCCTACTTGCGACGTAATTTGCTCAATAAAGGAGTTGAAGTACAAGCCGGCAACAACCTGAAATCGCCCATGCCGGGAAAAATTGTCGATATTTTTGTCAGCGAGGGCGATCTGGTGAACGAAGGCGAACCGGTATTGAGGCTCGAGGCAATGAAAATGCAAAACGAAATCACTGCTTGTTGCAACGGTGTAATCCGCAAAATACATGTTGCACCGGGACAATCGATCATGCAGGACGAACTGCTGGTAGAGATTACTTCTATAGACGAGTAACCGGTAAGAAACAGCTAGATAACCCTTACTTTTAACACACCCGTAATGTCTTTGATGCGTTTCACGTTTTCATCGGTAATTTCTTCCTCCAGGTCCACCATCGTGTAAGCGTAATCACCGCGGCTGCGATTGATCATGTTGGCAATATTGGTGCCCTGTTCAGCCAGTACGGCAGAAATCTGCCCCAGCATTTTGGGAATATTTTTGTGTGCAATAGTCAACCGGTGTTTTACGATACTGATACCCATGTCGCAGACCGGAAAATTCACCGAGTTCCGGATATTCCCATTCTCCAGGAAATCCTTCGTCTGTAGTACGGCCATCACGGCACAGTTGTTTTCGCTTTCCGGAGTAGAGGCACCTAAGTGCGGCACAGGAATAACACCGGGGACATTGATCATCTTTTCGTTGGGAAAATCAGTTACATACTCGCTCACAATACCGGCCTCCAAAGCATCGATCATGTCCGCATCGTTCACAAGCTCTCCCCTGGAAAGATTGATTATCCGTACCCCCTCTTTCATTTGAGCAAACGCCTCCTTGTTGAGCATACCTTTTGTCTCATCCGTCAAAGGGATGTGCAACGTGATGTAATCGCAGTGCTTGAAAACTTTCTTCAGATCGTTAGCTTTTTTCACCGAACGCGATAAACCCCATGCATGATCAACAGAAATATAGGGATCGTATCCGTAAACATCCATTTCCATGTTTACCGCTGCATTGGCAACCATTACTCCAATAGCTCCAAGTCCAATTACACCTAGCTTTTTGTCGCGAATTTCCGGTCCTACAAATTGCGCTTTTCCTTTCTCTACCTGCTTGGGCACATCGTCCCCTGTTAACGACCGTGTCCAGTTAATCCCTTCCACAATCTTTCTCGACGACAAAAGCATGGCAGCAATTGCGAGTTCCTTTACCGCATTGGCATTGGCCCCCGGCGTATTGAAAACAACGATTCCTTTTTCCGCGCATTTGTCTACGGGGATATTATTAACTCCGGCTCCGGCACGTGCTATACAATGCAAACTATCGGGAAATTCCATCTCATGCAACGACGCGCTGCGTAAGATGATCCCATGCGGTGCATCCATTTTTTCACCTACTTCAAAGTTTTGTCCGAATTTTTCCAACCCCGATTCGGAAATTCCGTTCAGGGTTTTAATCTTGTACTTACCCATTATTTATTGTTAATTAGAGAATTACTATCGACGAGCAGATGTTTTTATTATTTGAAACAAATGACTTCAAATTTCGAACGCAAAGATATAAAATCTTCATCTCATTTTACAATTTATTACAAAAAATAGTAAGAATAAGTCAAGTTGTATTAATACTCATCCCGGGTATGGTTTATCCCCAGTAATTTCACCGCTTCTACCACAACAATCGGAACAAACGACAGCCCGACAACATACAGCCAGTGAACTCCATCCATTTCGACAATCTTAAAGATGTCACGGATGGCGGGTAAAAACAATACAATGAGCATCAAAACAGCTGACGCGAGAATGGCAAGCACTAGCGCCTTGTTGCTCATCGGGCTTGTTCTGAAAGACGACCGCCTGTTGGAATGTAGGTTACGCACGTGCAGCAGCTGTGAAAAAGCCAGTACAGCAAACGCCATGGTCTGCCCCAGCTGTTGTCCGCCATCGTTGAATCCTATCCGGTAAGCGGCCAGCGAGATCAGACCAATGGTCATTCCCTGGTAGAAAATACGCCACGTCATTCCCCGGGTGAAGAAGCCCCGCTTCGGGTCACGCGGATGGCGGGTCATAATATCTTTTTCTGCCGGGTCCATGCTCAGCGCCAGTGCCGGCAGGCTATCGGTAACCAGGTTTATCCAGAGGATCATGATAGGCGTAAGCGGATTTCCAAGGTTGAAGACAGAAGCGATAAAAATCAGCAATACTTCGCCCACATTAGCGGAGAGCAGGAATTGAATGGCTTTGAGAATATTATCATAAATGCGGCGGCCCTCTTCCACAGCCCCAACAATGGTGGCAAAATTGTCATCGGTAAGCACTACATCCGATGCGTCTTTAGCCACCTCGGTTCCCACAATCCCCATAGAGACGCCAATATCAGCCTGCTTAAGCGCAGGTGCATCGTTTACCCCATCACCGGTCATTGCCACAATATCTCCGTGTGATTGCCATGCTTTTACTATCCTCACCTTGTGCTCGGGTGCCACACGCGCATAAACCGAGTATTTCTCTATGTCACGATAAAGCTCCTCGTCGGGCATTTCCTGCAACACATTTCCGGCTACCGCCTTGTCGCCTTCGGTATAGATTCCGATCTCACCGGCAATGGCTACAGCAGTTACCTTATGGTCTCCCGTTATCATCACCGGGCGTATTCCTGCGGTCTTGCATTTCTTTACGGCTTCCACCACTTCGGGACGGGCCGGATCGATCATCCCCAACATACCGATAAACACCAGGTTTCTTTCAATGGTCTCTGCATCTACACGGTCTGGGAGCCGGTCAATGTCTCTATACGCCACGGAAAGAACCCGCAGCGCAGATTTAGCCATCCGGTTGTTTTCGTTCCGGATCGTGGTTATGTCTTCTTCGGTAATGGTACGGACTTTCCCGTGCATCAGGATGTGCGTGGTAACCGCCAGCACTTCGTCGAGGCCACCCTTGACGTTCACACGCAGCTTCCCATCGGCCATCTGATTGACGGTAGCCATTCGCTTCCGTTCCGAATCGAAAGGCACTTCTGAAACACGCGGATACTTCCGATCCTCTTCGTTCTTGTTCAGGTTCAGGGCAAGAGCAATATCCACAATAGCTGTCTCGGTAGGATCACCGGCGTTTTCGTGTGTACCGTCGGGCAACATTTTCAGGTGGGCATCGGTACAAAGGAGCGATGAGTTCAGCAGGATTCTCTCATCGTCGCTTAACTCTTCAGGAACGGGCGGATTTCTGAAATCGATGCGATTTCCGCTTACCATTCCTTCCACCACGGTCATTTTATTTTGTGTGAGCGTTCCCGTCTTATCGGAGCAGATCACGGTGGTACTTCCCAACGACTCAACCGACGGCAGTGTACGCACGATGGCATTGAGCTTTACCAAACGCTGGACACCAATGGCCAGCACAATGGTCGATACGATCTGCAAACCTTCAGGAATAGCTGCCACGGCAAGGCTTACAGCCATCATAAACATCTCCAGCCAATGATTTCCATACAGCATACCCACGGCAAAAATCAACACACAGATGCCAAGCGCCACATAACCCAGAATTTTTCCGAGCTGCTCCAATCTTTTTCCCATCGGAGTTTCCGTCTCTTGTGCACTTTGCAGCATACCGGCAATCTTACCCACCTCGGTATCCATTCCCGTGCTAACTATCACTCCTTTTCCCCGACCGTAAGTTATTACACCGGTAGAAAAAGCCATGTTGTCACGGTCTCCCAACGGAACATCTTCCGTATCAATTGCCTCCGTACTTTTTTCCGCCGGCACCGATTCCCCCGTAAGTGCCGATTCCTGAATCTTCAAGTTTACCGCTTCGATAAGGCGCATATCCGCAGGGATAATATCACCGGTGTCGAGAATCACTATATCGCCCGGAACAAGCTGCGTAGATACCGTTTCCGTCACTTCACCGTCCCGCAATACTTTTGACCGCGGTGCGCTCATCTTGTTCAGGGCATCGAGCGATGACTGAGCCTTGGTTTCTTCCATCACGCCGATAATAGCATTTACGATAAGGATAGCAAGGATAATGAAGGTTTCGGTCAGCCCCTCTCCCTCCATCACGCCGATAACACCCGACACAGCTGCGGCTATAAGCAATATAACCACCATACTGCTTCTGAACTGCTCAAAAAAGATTACCGCTATGGATTTTTGTTTCTTGGACGCCAGCTGATTAGGCCCTGCCTCTTCGAGTTTCTTTTTTGCTTCGGCAGAAGAAAGGCCTTGATCTGGAGATACATTGAACTGTTGCAACACCTCCCCGACAGGTTGGTTGAAAAATGGTTTCATAGTTGTTTGTTTTGTTTGCGGTCATTAAGAAATTACTTATTCAGCTTTCACTCCGCTCCAGTCGAAAGCACCGTACCTGATAAAACAAACCGGAGGATAAATTGTTTGGAATGCCCTTAAGCCGTGCGACAACCGGACAAATACCGGCAGAGGCGCCATAAATGACGCCTCTGTCAACCGATACGGCCAATCCGTCAAAAATCAAAACTCAGGATAATTCCGTTGACGGTTCCGCTAATGCTGTCGCACGTTCCGTCGGCTTTGATGGATCCGAGCAACAGAACGTCATATTCAATGCCGTTGCAGCGATAACGGCCTTCTATCCGAAAGTGTGAGCCAGACGGATCGAACGTTGAACAACCAGGCTGTAATTTAAATGTTCCCGCAAAGGTAACACTCTGGTCAGTGTCCAGATACACCTCCCTGCCGTTGGTCAGGGGTACCCTAAAATGATTTATTGTCTCAGCTATGTTAATCAGTATAAATCCTCCCAGGCATTGATACGGCTCCAGGTTATAATTGATAACACCACCCAGGTTAATCGCGAGGTGTATATTGCCCCCTTTCCCATCCGGATAATCGTAGGTCCCATCGTATTTAACAGGATAACTCGCGCTTCGAAAATCAGCACGCAACGTAGATTTCGTGCCCGTACCGCTTTCGTTGTTCATGCCTTGATTCACACCTTTGGTACCGGCATTAAACATGGCCAGTATAACTTCCTTTTGTTCCTGTTCCGACAATTCGTTATTGCTTTCTTCTTTGGAACACGAAACAACAGTAAAAAATAAGGCTGAAAAACCCAGGAGAAAGAGAAAAAACTTTTTCATACAATTACGTCAGAGTTTAACGTGCTGACACCGAACTTTTTTAATTTCAAGAAGCAACGAGGAAAACAATGTGATTAGGCTACAAAATTAACAAATCGTCCGTTTTATTCACAAAAATAAAACATTTTTTTATAATTATTCTTAAATTATTTATAGTTTATCTGTTCACATTGCTGAATAAAAGCATACAGAAAAAAATTTATAATTCTTTTTTACCTAAAAATTCAGAAAATAGTAATTCACTCAAAAACAGGTCAAATATATGTTATAAAACATATTTTGTACAAGGGAAGATATCGTTAAAAATGGCTAACTTGCGTCGCTATTTTTGTAGTACGGCTCTGTATCTTTAATAAAGAGCAGAGTCGTTTTGTTGTAGAAACTTATACATTCAAGAAACATAAATTTTACTAATCATGAAAGTTTACAAAACAAACGAAATCAAGAATATTGCTATTGTTGGCAATTCAGGATCGGGCAAGACCACTCTCGCTGAAGCAATGCTTTTCGAGTGTGGTCTTATAAAACGACGCGGCACGATAGATGGTAAAAATACCGTGAGTGACTATTTCCCTGTTGAAAAAGAGTATGGATATTCGGTATTCTCAACCGTATTCTCTTACGAATGGAAAAACAAGCTGATGACGTTGATCGATTGTCCGGGGTCGGACGATTTTTCTGGAAACATTTCATCGGCGCTTGGAGTAACCGATTTAGCCGTGATGCTGATTGATGCTACCAGCGGAGTAGAAGTGGGAACAATCAACCAATTCCGCCAGATCGAATCTCTTGATAAGCCGCTAATGTTTGTTATGAACCGCATTGACCATGAGAAAGCCGACTTCGAAAACACGATTACCAACCTGAAAGAATTTTACGGGAACAAGGTCACCCCTATCCAGTATCCTACCGGGAGCGGCCTGGCATTCGACGGAATAGTGGATGTTCTCAAGCAGAAGCTGTATAAATGGAAGCCGGGAGCCACCGCGCCCGACGTGCTGGAGATACCCGACAGTGAAAAAGAAAAAGCTGGCGAATATTATCAAGTATTGTTGGAAGCAGCAGCTGAAAACGATGAGACATTGATGGAAAAATATTTCGATCAGGGCACACTGTCCGAAGAAGAGATGCTCGAAGGCATCCAGAAAGGGATGATCAGCCGGGATCTTTTTCCGGTGTTCTGTGTATCGGCAGAAAAAAACATGGCGGTCCACAGGCTGATGAATTTCCTTACCCTGGCGGCACCCTCACCCGATCAGGTTCCGTCTCCTCAAAACAGCGACGGAGAAACCGTAGAGCCCGATCCAGGAGCACTGACAAGCCTGTTCTTCTTCAAAACTACTGTTGAACCGCACATCGGCGAAGTTTCTTACTTCAAGGTGATGAGCGGAAAAGTAAAAGAAGGGGATGACCTGACCAATACCAACAGAAGTTCGAAGGAACGTATCGCTCAGATGTACCTGGTTGCCGGACAGATGCGTAACAAGGTGGAAGAACTGCAGGCAGGAAGCATTGCCGCTGCTGTCAAGCTGAAAGATGTCCGTACCGGCAATACACTGAATGCAAAAGGATCGGACAACCGGTTCAACTTTATCCAGTTCCCCGAACCGCGTTACCGCAGGGCTGTAAAAGCTAGAACGGAAGCCAACTCCGAAAAACTGAGCGAAGCATTGACCCGTATGCGGGAAGAAGATCCGTCATTGGTTATTGAAGTTTCAAAAGAACTGAAGCAAACCATCGTTTCAGGACAAGGCGAGTTCCACCTGAAAACCATGAAATGGAGACTCGAAAACAACGATAAAATTGAAATTGATTTCCTCGAACCTAAGATTCCGTATCGCGAAACCATCACCAAACAGTCCCGTGCCGATTACCGCCATAAAAAACAGTCGGGTGGTGCCGGTCAGTTCGGCGAAGTTCACCTGATTGTGGAACCCTACACCGAAGGTATGCCCATGCCGGAAATTTACCGTTTTAACGGCCAGGAATTCAAGATACAATCGCGCGACGTACAAACTATCGACCTTGATTGGGGTGGAAAGCTTGTTTTCGTGAACAGTATCGTGGGCGGTGCGATCGATGCCCGTTTCCTCCCGGCCATCCTGAAAGGAATCATGGGACGTATGGAGCAAGGCCCGCTGACCGGCTCTTATGCCCGTGACGTACGTGTTATCGTTTACGACGGTAAGATGCACCCGGTTGACTCCAACGAAATCTCTTTTATGCTTGCCGGACGCAACGCGTTCAGCACCGCATTTAAAAATGCCGGACCAAAGATTCTGGAACCGATTTACGATGTGGTTGTTTCTGTTCCCAGCGACTATATGGGCGATGTGATGAGCGACCTGCAAGGGCGTCGTGCCATGATCATGGGTATGGAAAGCGAGAAAGGGTTTGAAAAACTGAAAGCCCGCGTTCCGTTGAAAGAGATGTCGAGTTATTCCACTTCGTTAAGTTCGCTTACCGGTGGCCGTGCGTCGTTCACCATGAAGTTTTCGGAATATGAACTCGTTCCGTCCGATGTTCAGGATAAGCTCCTGAAAGAATACGAGGCGGAAGAAAAGGAAGAGTAAAAACCCGGGGAGAATCTCCAATATTTTACAGGAGGGTGTATCACAATGTGATTACACCCTCATTCTATTCGGATACCTCTCTAAGAATTTCCAAAGAATGAGCTATCTGGATCGGAACAACTCCAATATTTCGAGAGGTGCTTCCAGGAAATAGTCGGCTTTTATCTCTTCCCGGTTGTGTGTTCCCCAAACAGCAAGGGCAAAATCTATCCCGGCAGAATGTGCGCACTGCTCATCGTAAAGGGTATCACCTATATAAATGGATTCCGGTTTCTTTGCATTCGACCGCTTAAGGTATTCCAGAATAGGGTCTGGATGGGGCTTTGGGCGGGGGCTGTCATCCACACAAATAACCGTACCAAAGAAATGCTCCAACCCGAAAGTAGCAAAATCAGCATTAAATTCCTGCCGGCTTTTGGAAGTAACAATTCCCAGGATGTATCCCCTTTTTTTCAACTCCTTCAAAACCTCTTCAATTCCATCGAAAAGGCGTATGGATGAGTGGTATTTACGATAATTTTCGGCCCACATCAAGCTCGCTTTTCCGGCATCTTCAATTCCCAGCCGGGGAAACACTACCGAGTTGGGAATACCAAATGAAAACCGGAATTCATCCAACTCTCTTTTCTCTCCGGTAAGCTGAAAAAAAGTTTCCTGCGTGGCAAGCATGTCTGCCGTTTCCGTATTCAGCATGGTGCCGTCTATGTCAAATATAATGTGTTTGTAGTTCATTTCTCAAATTTGGGGGACAAAGATACAAAACAAAACCGTTCTCCGAGCGTTAGAGACATGAAACATAACAGCTATGCAAAAAACAATATTTCATATCAAGGAGATGGATTGTCCGTCTGAAGAAGAACTGGTCCGCATGAAACTGGACGAAATTCCGGATATTGCCAGAATTGACATCAATATACAAGATCGAAAAGCAACCATTTTTCACCGGGCCAACACGGCCGAAATAGAAACGCTGCTGAACGAGTTAAAACTCGGCTCGTCGCTTGTTTCTTCGGAAGTTGTTGAAGAGAAACTTTCCGGCGCAGACGAGAATAAAAACAGAAAACAGAAAAAAATTCTCTGGACAGTGCTTTTTATCAACTTCGGATTCTTCGTTATTGAAATGGGCACCGGCCTCGTTTCCCGTTCGATGGGGCTAGTTGCCGACAGCCTGGATATGCTTGCCGACGCTTTTATGTATGCCATCAGCCTATTTGCTGTTGGCAAAGCCGTAAGCACGAAGAAAAAAGTTGCCGGAGCCATTGGTTATTTCCAAATTTTACTTGCCTCAACCGGATTGTTTGAAGTTGCAAGGCGTTTCATTTTCAACGAATCCACTCCCGACTTTCAATTTATGATCGGCATCTCTATTCTTGCACTTGCCGCAAATGGAATCAGCCTTTACATCCTGGAAAAAGCCAAAAGCAATGAAGCACACATCCGGGCAAGCATGATATGCACATCAAATGATGTAATCATGAACCTGGGCGTCATTGTGGGTGGAATCCTGGTTTTTTTACTCGATTCTGCCATTCCTGATCTTGTTGTAGGTGTTGTCGTCTTTGGAGTTGTTATAAGAGGGGCGCTCCGGATACTGAAACTGGCAAAATAGTCGGGGATTTAACACTTTCCGACCATAAAAAATGTTATTTTTGTATCGTTATACAAATTTATGACTCAGGCTGACAACATGAAAAAATATTTTACCGTTCTTATTTTACTATCCCTATCGCTTTCTCTTCTGTCTCAAGACTTTGATGGAAACTACAAGGATAAGACCGATTCATTCTCTTTTTCCAACGGACAAGCATTGTTTAGCCTAAGCGGTTTTGGAGCCCTGTTTACCCGAATGGTTGGCGAAGGAAAATATGAATATGTTGATAATTATTTGCTGGTACACACTTCCGGCTATCCCGGTGAAAAATCGGTGTTCGAATCCATCAACGGTACGAAAAAAGACTCCATCGTTGTAAAGGTAGTCGGCCCGGATAATTACCCTGTCCAGGGAGCGCTGACGGAGTTTCTGTCGGAATCCAACAAAATTATCCGTGGAAATATTACAGATGACCTGGGCAAATCCCAACATCCCAAAGATCAAAAAATTAAAAGGATAAAGGTAACCAACCTGGGTTACGATGATGTTGCCTTTGAGGTTGAGCAGGGAAAAGATTTTTTAGTAAAACTTGCCAGAAACAACGTTATTGAAAACCAGACGGTTGCTTTCAAAGTCAAGAGAGAAGATGAAGAAACTCTTTCGATCATCCTGCTTTCCGATAACTTTGACCCGGGGAAAGACAAAATAAAGTCCCTGGAAAAGCTCGATAAGAAAACACAAAAAAACAACGTGCTTGCCAAACGACTAAAGAAAGAGTATATACCGGCCTATCAAGGACGAGAATAAAATTTCACTCCCCCTTCAGTCCAGCCGGAAAAGTTACATTGTATTCGACGCTTCCGTCGAGTAACCTGATCCAGGTGTCAAATTCACGTTTTCCTTCCGTCAGTTGTACGATTCTCGCACCGTTGATTCCAGGTACATAAGTGGTTCTCCATCCCGAGAACTGGCCGTACGCTAATGCAATACCGAAATAGTTCACGATATAATTGTTAACGTGATCGTGCCCGGCAAATGTACCCATAACATCCTGCATCTCTTTCATCGCGAGAAACATCCCCGAGTTTAAACCGGGGGAACATTCGTTTTCCTTACGCACCCCCACCCTTTTGTTCGTATCGTCGTCAAATGCCAGGCGGTATTCCGGAAGGGGAATATGGAAATAAGCCAGGGCTGGCAACGGCTGAAAATTATTTTGCCGGGTAAAATGAAAACTTTGCTTCTTATACCAGTCGATGACCTCAGAGGTTATCCATCCGTATCCCGACACATCGCTTACGGTTGAATAGGCTCCCGAGTCGAAGCAGTAAATCAACGCTTTCACCTGCATATCTTTTTCGCTTCCGTAAACGGGAAGGACATTATTCATAACGCCGCTCAACTGTCCACCGGCAGGATAGTTGCAATTGTACGGGTAATCCGTGATAATCTTTTCGAGTTCGAGGCGGGTTGTGCCGCTCTCATCGTCGTGATTTCCCAATGCAACGGCAAACGGTATTTTCCTGTCGACAACTAATTTTGTAACGGTGTCCCATCCTGTTTTTATCGGCCTTCCGGTTACAATATCCCCGGTGAAAATAACCATATCGGGCTTTTCCGTATCCAATACGCGCTGAATAGCCAACAAGGCCGTATCCGATTTGGAATTTCCGGGGACGTAGTGCACATCAGTAAACTGTGCTATCTTGAACAAACCGTCCTTGTTGAAATTTAATTTTTGTGCTTCTACTGCAGTGAACCACAACACAACAACACAACAAACAACAATTTTCTTCATACTCTTGCTATACAACATACAATGAACTTATCGACTCGTTGTTGCACACCCTCATGATGGCATTGGCAAACATATCGGCGACAGACAAGACTTTCACTTTACTGCACGATTTTGTATAAGGAATACTGTCGGTAAATATAATCTCGTTAAGCGAAGAATTTTCCACACGTTCACTGGCCGGATCCGACATGACGGCGTGACTGGCTATGGCTCTTACAGATCTGGCGCCGTTCTGCATCATCAACTCGGCAGCTTTGGTCATGGTTCCCGCAGTATCCACGATATCGTCAATCAACAACACATCCATCCCTTCCACATCCCCGATGATCTGCATATCCGAAATAACGTTTGCTTTTTTCCTGATCTTATAGCAGATAACCATGGGACAACCCAAGAACTTGGCATAAGCACTGGCACGCTTGGTTCCACCTACATCGGGCGTGGCAATCACCAAATTTTCCTGATTAAAGGTTTTCATATAATCCACAAAAACTCCCGATCCGTACAAATGGTCAACAGGAACATCGAAGAAACCCTGAATCTGGTCGGCATGCAAGTCCATGGTAATCAATCGGCTGATGCCGGCAGTGCTGAGCATATCGGCAATCAGCTTCGCTCCGATACTCACACGGGGCTTATCTTTTCTGTCCTGACGGGCCCATCCGAAATAGGGAATAACCGCAATGATGGACTTCGCCGACGCACGCTTGGCCGCATCAATCATAAGCAGTAACTCCATCAGGTTGTCTGAATTGGGAAAAGTGGACTGGATAAGGAATACTTGTCTTCCCCGAATGGATTCCTCGTATGAAACTGAAAATTCTCCGTCGGCAAAATGCTCGATAATCATATTTCCTAACGGACACCCCAAACTATTGCAAACCTTCTCGGCAAAATAACGTGATTTTGTTCCCGAGAAGATTTTAAACGGCTTATCTTGCATGACTTGTTGATTATAATTGAGTTAGTAAATTATTGGTTGATTCTCTCTTTGTAATAGTCTTTCCACGGACAAAAGTACAAACTAAATTCTAAAAAAACCTTTAAAATGTGTTTTGAATTTTTTTATGTACTGTTTTTAGTCATTTTTTGATGGATTTGGATTTTCGTTTCGCATCCTATGGCAGGATATACGAAAGAAAGGAAAGTTCAAAATACTTTCTTAACAAGAGGAAATTTTGTACAGCTCGCCCGAGGTTGCCCCAACCTTTATCCGAATCGGGCTATCTATCGAAAAAACGGTATTGAACTTGCTATCCGACAACAACGGAAAAGCGTTAAAACTCCCGTTGTCAGGAATCCCGAAGAAATCCATAGCGTGGGTGGGAATATTTACCACAACATCAACCTCCTTGTTGTCAAAATTAACCACCGCCAGAATTAATTCATCTCCAGTACCCCGTAGAAATGCGAATTGCTTGGTGGAATCAAACTCAAAATTGTCGTAATTTGCTGGCATCAGGTCGTAAAAGAGTCCCTCACTCAACGCTCTCTCCCGGTTACACAAGGTAAGGAGTTTGGCATAAAATTTCTGCAACGCCCTTTCTTCTCCTGTCAACAAGGTATCGTCCCATTTCCCGTTATTATTCCAACGCCTAACCGTGTCTAGCGACCAATAATCAAAAATGGAGGTACGCCCGTTCTTGCCACTGAAACCCTCTTCATCCATTCCCCGCTCGCCCAGCTCCTGGCCAAAATAGATCATTACAGGATTTACGTTCACGCAGGCAGTAACAATCATCGCAGCGGGTCCATGCTTTCCGTCTTTCAGAAAATAATCCGAAGCTACGCGTTGTTCATCGTGGTTTTCAATAAAATTGAGCATTTTGTGCTGAATATCGCCCACGTTATTCAGGGCAAACGTGATGTCCGACGACGGACGATACCCGCAGGCCACATCACGCAAAACGTCATATAACCCTACTTTATCGTACAAGTAATCAAAGTTGTCGTGGGCAAGAAACAACCGGTAGGCATCGGGATTGTATATCTCCGCCAGAAAGAGAATTTTCGGGAACTCTTTTTTTACTTGCGGAATCACCCATCGCCAAAACTCCAGCGGGACCATTTCTGCCATGTCTACCCGGAAACCGTCAATATTTTTCTTCGACCAATAGATCAATACGTCCCTCATCTTGTTCCACGTATCGGGAATTTTGGAGAAGTGTTTTATGTAACCGTTCTGTATATCGATGCCGTAGTTAAGCTTAACCGTCTCATACCAGTCGTATGGGGTGGGTTTATTGGTAAAACAATCGTTCCCGGTGACTTTTGCCGGCGACTCCCTGTAGGTTACGTCCGCCATTTTCTTTACCGGGAATTGAATTTCCAGCTCCTCACCCGGAAGGTAATAAAAGTTGTTGCCGGGAGAAAAAGCCACAGAAGTGTCGTCGTTGCAACCAAATTCGTCAACTCCCTCCGGACGGTTAATCGATTTGTAGTTCCTTGCCAGGTGATTCGGCACAAAATCAATGATTACCTCCATCCCGGCACGATGGATACGTTCAACCAACGCTTCAAATTCGCGCATCCGGCCGTTCACGTTCATCGCCAGATCAGGATCAACATCGTAAACGTCCCGCACGGCGTACGGAGACCCGGCATTGCCTTTAATGATTTCCGGATATTCACGGGGAATGCCGTATTGGGTGTAATCCGTTGTTGAGGCATGCGCCAATACGCCGATAAGCCAGACATGAGAATAACCACCCTTCTTTAACTGATTGAGAAACTTACCTGTTATATCGTTAAACTTTCCGCATCCGTTTTCTTCCAGGGTCCCGTTTTGAATGTTGTTGGCCTGAGTGTTCCCCAGCAGACGCGGCAACAGTTGATAGATGAATATTTTACGTGGCTTCATAATGTTGTTTTTTTAAATTTACCTATTCGCTGCCTCACTTTCTCCTCGAGTTCGTAATGTCGGTGACACCTTCTGATAATGCCAAGCGATTTTTCTTCACCAAGCGCTGTTGAAGCACACTCGTAGCCTATTTCCCTTATTTTGTCGATGTTGTTCAAATCGAACATAAAGTATTTTTGCGCTTCCTCCGCTTCTACAAGGATGTCACATAAACTCCTATCTACCAACGTATTTGAATTCGACATCAGTTTAAACGTACGTTCGGCGGTAGTTTTGATATTGACTTTGTCCGATAAAGGCGTCATCAGCGAAACATTCACGCCGATAACGTACTTACACTCATTCCGAATAACAGAAACCGGAAAATTTTTCAATAATCCACCGTCAACATAGGGCACACCACCAATAACCTTGGGAGTGAAAACGATGGGGACCGAACAGGATGCCACCACGGCATCTACCAACGATCTGCCTTCCGAAAAAACTACAGTCCGGGCCTTTTCCCAATCGGTTACAACTGCTTTAAAAGGAATTCTCAGTTGTTCGAATGAGCTCGACCGCAAATTGTCTTTCAGAAATTTCCCGACACCTGAAGTTTTAAAAAAACCCGTCTTGGGAATGGAAAATCCGATAAATTCATGGAATTCTTTCTTTCGGAAGAGCTCGCTAATCTCGTCGGGAGAAAAACCATCGGCATAAAAAACTCCGGCTAACGCACCGGCACTGGTACCTGCAATTACATCGGGTTTCAGGCCATAACTCTCAAATACCTTGAAAGCGCCTAAATGAGCAAACCCTTTTGCACCGCCACCGCTTAGCGCATAACCCAAATAATATTGAAAATTTTTCCCAAATATTGCCACGACGGTTCCCTTAATGGTACTACAAATATGCTAAAAAATTTGATGATTGTCAAAAATAAAACCGTTATCAAATGGTTTATTTATGTTTTTTTATACAAATAAACCATGGTTAATGCGACAAAAATCAATACCGCAATACCAAGTGGCTTGTTCATCTTCGTTCGATTAAAATTATTTATTTTTCAGGGATGATTTTATTATAAAACCCCGACGGGCATTTCAAAGGAAGACAACAGCGTGCCGAACGCTTTATACGCTGTGCCCATCCCTTCCATTGGGATGCCTATTTCCCAATCATACCTGATGAGTTCTTTCCAATTGTCCGGCATGGAGGTCTCGAGGCCCAAATTCAAATTCTGATTTAACCGGTGCAGGGCCAAATCATTTATCGACATGCGAAAACGGTATGAGACGGTTTTTGCCGATTCCGCATCCAGCGTTGGCTGCCCTTTTTCATCAACCCCGTATGAAAAGGTCATAAAGCAATTACCCTCCTCTGTGTCAATCGTGTAAGTTCCTTTACCCCGTACTTTCAACACGTAATCGGTTGACGATGTGCTCTCCCTGTTGACAAGGTAGAGATCCCGCTCCGTGTTGTTTACCAGGCAAATCCATTCTATAGTGTTCAAGGAAGCGGGGAAAGGAGGCACTTCGCCGTTATCTGTTTTGTTAGCTTTTGATATGCGCATCACCTCATAGTTATCGGTCACCTTAATCTTCAATTTTTGCGATTCTTTGGTTAGGTTATCCGTAACCGTGAGCCGGGCATCTCCTTTGAGCCGCCCCTGAATGGCAATCATTCCCGCCGCACTCGACCAGCCGGTTTGCATTTCTGCCGAAAACAGAAGCGGGTTTTCTACTTCCAGCGTGTAATTTCCGCTGCCTGTTTTCGGCCCGATTAAGACCGTTCCGTTCACGGGCACTTCGCGATAATCGTAATAGAAAGAGAGTGATTCGTGTTCTGTTTTTTCACAACTTGGCATTAAAATGAATACCAAAAGCGGTATCAGGAACTTGCTTTTTGTGTTGGTTTTCATATTTGTACAAAATTTATGTGATTATTTATTTTCCTTGATTGATTTTAGCGCAATTGTTTCGCCATACAAACCCGTATTTTCATCTTTAATTTTAATCTCCATTTCAGAAGAAGATAAACGCATAACCTTCCAGTATTCCTGGTGAGTTTGCATGGTAACCAACACTTCATCAAACAATAAGTTATCGGACTTGAAGGAAAGTGCCTCTGCGACCCTTATCTTCTCCCCATTCTCATAAGTGGTCCAGAATTTGTTTCCCGGGAACGCACCATTATACGAAAAATAATATTCCGTTGTGTATTCTTTACCGCCTTCCACGTAAGTGTATTCCCAGCCTCTGACAAAGTCATGCATAGCCCTATTTTTATCCTTGCTGACACCGGTTTGAAACTCGCCTTTCACTTTCCACATTGTTGAATTATTTTCGTGCAGGGGTGAGGGTACCTCATACTCAAATTTTGCATATACATGCCCGTTATCGGGTTTTGTTACGTCCAAATCCAAACGCACAAATTCGATGTACCCCTCTCCAAAGGATTCCTTTGTTTTAATTTCCGTCACATTAAACGATTCGTGTTGTTCAAGCGGAACTTCCTCCCACGATGTCAACTCAAATAAAGGCGGGTTCTTACCCTGTGTAGGTTCGGATTTGACGTAATATCTTTTGCCCACAACAAGGGGTTCGATGGTTGGAAGACACACCCTTACCAAAAATTCAGGCTCTTGAGATGTTTTGTCAACAGGACTGCAAAACTGCGAGAAGGTAAAGTAAATACTGTCGTTATCCATATAATCATAGCGGGCATTCATTCCTATGGGAGGCCCAAAGTTTATTGGAGGTAAAAAATCTACCTTTTCAAACTTCTCACCCTTTATTTCACAACGTAAGTAATGTTTGGATTGGAAATCTTCTTGTATCTTCTCACAACTTGTCAACCCAAGTGACACAAAAAGGATGGCTGCCATAAGCAGACAGCTGTTTTTCAATACAGATTTTCTCATTGTAATGATTGTCTAAAGATTCTAAT
>ENA-UOOM01000545-UOOM01000545.1-fermentation-metagenome-genome-assembly--contig:-NODE-545-length-42291-cov-51.488848_pt1 | contig 42291 bp, 36 predicted proteins | sample MGYA00245781_ERZ724031 | MGnify/ENA primary metagenome ERZ724031 (study PRJEB28704, sample SAMN03018317) | fermentation metagenome | biome: anthropogenic terrestrial biome; feature: soil; material... | reverse complement strand
GCATTAGCCTTCCAAGCTGAGGGTCGCGGGTTTGAGTCCCGTCTTCCGCTCTAAAGGGAGTAACAGATTAAAGTTACTTCTTTTTTTTATCAAAAAAATACGCAATAAATCAGGTGGAAAATCTTTCTGCATATAAACCTTCTGTACGCGATCTGACAGGCGGAAACATTTTCCGTCAATTGATTACGCTGGCACTCCCTCTGATGGCTATCAGCTTCATCCAGATGGCCTACAACTTAGTAGATATCATCTGGATTGGACGTCTGGGAAGCAAGTCCGTGGCAGCGGTCGGTTCAATCGGCATGTTAATGTGGATGATGAATTCGGTTGCATTGATATCGAAGGTAGGCGCAGAGATTGCCATTGGCCAATCGATAGGTGCCCGGCGGTTAGACAAAGCATCACTCTATGCATCACACACTACCACTATTGCCCTGGCATTGGGGCTCACCTTCGGTATTTTCTTCTTTCTCTTTCCCAGCACTTATGTATCATTTTACAGTCTGGAGGCTGGTATTGCGCTGGAAGCTGCCGGTTACCTGCGGATAATTTCACCGGGAATAACGGTCATGTTCCTTATTCTAAACTTCTCCGGCATCTATATTGGCTCCGGCCGCAGTGACATCCCTTTTTATTTCAACGCCACCGGATTAGTGTTTAACATTTTACTGGATCCTCTCCTTATTTTCGGTATTGGTCCGTTCCCGGCCATGGGAGTAAGAGGGGCCGCGCTGGCTACCCTTCTTTCTCAGGTAGTGGTAATTATTCTCTTTATCCACCACCTAAAGAAAAAAAACGGGTTATTGGGACGGTTTCAATTCCTGATCCGTCTCCGTAGAAAATATACTCTTAACATACTGAAGCTAGGACTACCCGTTGCCGCGATGAATGTTTACTTTGCATTTGTGAATATGAATCTGGCCCGCATCGCATCGGTTTACGGCGGATACCTTGGTATAACCAGTCAGACAACTGGTGGCCAGATTGAGGGGATCACTTGGAATACCTCCAATGGATTCTCCACAGCCTTGGGCAGTTTTGTTGCGCAGAACTATGCGGCGCATAAGATAAACCGGGCCAATCGTGCATTTCGCTATACATTAATGATGATGGGCACATTGGGAATAATTGTAACTGCGGCATTCATATTGTACGGTAAAGAGATTTTTTCTGTTTTTGTACCTGAAAAAGCAGCATATCTGGCTGGGGGTGAGTATTTGTTAATCATGGGTGTCTCTCAAATTTTCATGATGCTGGAGATCACCACCCAGGGCATTTTCAACGGGTTGGGCAGGACCACCCCGCCTGCCATCATCAGCATGGTGTTTAACACACTGCGTATCCCGCTGGCGCTCTTTCTGGGTGCGCGCATCGGGGTGACTGGCGTCTGGTGGGCCATCTCCAGCACCTCTTTCTTTAAGGGGGGGATTCTGCTGACCTGGTACCTGGTGCTGCGCAGGAAGAGATCATGGTAGGGTTTTCTTAATCCATCTTTTCTAGTGTTCGTGTTGGTCCATTCTTGTCATGCGGGTTGACGGGTACAAGTAGCGCGTTATTTTCTTGATTATTTCGCATTAAATCGATAGCCCAACCCCATCATCAAGTTGTTCGGATCTTTAAAACGGTATAGCTGATAGCCCGTATGCAGGAACATGTTATGGGTAATATGGGTCTTGAGCACAAAAGTTTGGTAAAATGAGTTCGTATCGTCTCCCTTGCACAAAAAGTTTTTTCCAATACCCAGGTTAATTGAAAAGATGGGCATGACAATTTCCCCACGCAGTGAGAGCCCTGCCGAAAACTGTTCCCTGAAGGGAGGCCTGTAGAACCTAAGCTCTTCAGGCTCAGATGGAATATATGTATTGGCTATATGCTTGCCGATGTTGGCACTTTCATCATACTGCAGATCAAGCGAAATACCGGCGCGGAAATAATTGCTGAAATGATATAATGGATTGAGGTTCAATCCTGCAATTCCAAACGAGCCGGGAACTAGCATCGGGCTTTGATCTTCAGGGAAGATGCCCTTTTTCCGTGTAGCACCATAGACAATGAGGTCATAGGTAATATACGAATTCAATGCGTGATTCTGAGACGGGAAATAGGAGAATCTGTTTTCTCTATTGTTCCCAAAAAAGTGTGCAACACCTATGGAGGCTCCAATTGTATTCACCCCTGAGTTGGGATAACTGGTATTTCCGTTGGAATAGTGTGTCACCCCCACCCCGCCACGCAGATAGGTGCTTGGTGTCATTTGCCAGTTCAATAGAAATCCAAGGTTGATATAGGCGCTAATTTTGGAGCCGACAACCATATTGAACGGATTTTTCTCCTCATCATACTTCTTCCAACCGAATGCTGAGCCAAAGTTCCATTCGTAATCGAATGACAAGTCGGAGGTGATGCTTGCTATTCTTGACGTTTGGAAGAGATAGACGTTGACGGGATTTCCCAGTTCGGAAGAGTTGAAGAATGTATTGTAAGCGATTCCGATGCCTTGTATGGCATGAGGATATTGCCTACCCAGATATGTGTTGTCAGAGAACTTGAAACCGTACTTCAGATGACCGGAAAGAGTGGAGTTCATTCTCTGTCCTGCACGGTTGGAGCCTTTGAAGAATTCATGCGTAGGGAACAGATATCCCGGCCTCAAATCGGCACCAATCATGTGGATGATTTTTGTTGAAGTGGAGTCGCTTTTACCGGCAAAGGAGCCTACGGCAGTGAATAGCAACAATATGGTGCATAGGAAGGATTTTAGCGCTCCCTTATTTATTCTTATTTTCATTCAACTTTTGTTTTTAGGATAAAATAATCCGTAGGACGACTACTGGTGAGTTCTCCCGTAAAAAAACGTTTTTTGCCTGTTTTAGGATTGGATATATACACCTTGTAGGGCACGGAATATCTCTCTACTTCATTAAAGATCAGTATTTTTCTTTTGTCGTAGGCATCAACGGTTACCTCTACCGACAACTTCTTGTCCAATGGTGCTTCAAGCTCCTGTTCCATAATTCCAAAAGACGCTTTGGTGTTATGTAATACGGGTTTTGAATCAACCAGATCAGGGATGGCAATTTCAGGGAGCGTAGCGCCGAGTAACCGTCGGAATTTTTGTTCGTCCCAATATCCGGCGGGGTTATAAAAGAGAATCTTCCGCGTCGATTTTTTAAAAGGATAGCATGTGAGGGTAACGGGAGAGGAAGAGTTTTTGTTATCGACAACTAAAGATTCCATTTCGTTAAGAGCGCCCTCATTTATTTCAAATTTTTCCCAATCGTAAACCACACTGTCTATTTGATATTTGCTTGTGGGAGCCAGCAGAAGCTTGATCTGTTGCTCTTTGTAATCATTGCCAACTTTTATCAGCATGGTTACATCCTCATTCATGAGATTTTCATTGAGTGTAAGCTGCAGTTTGTTGCCACCTCTTTTCTCTACACGGAAATCTATAAAGTCGCTTAAGCAATAAACAGTAGCCGGTTCTTTTTCACCGAAAGGAAAAGAGACGGGTTCACCATCGAGGGTATATGCACGGGTAGTAAATGGGGCGTCCATAAAAGAAACAATATCAATCAGCCTCCAGTTGTCTGACTTAAAATTGATTTCCTTTCTGTTGTCCGTTTCCGAAAGTACAACATCCATCTGTTCTCCGGGAAGAAAATCTTCCACAAAAATATCGCTATTGCAACCGGATATGAATATCAGGATGCTTAAAAACAGCGATTTATGTATTTCCTTTTTCATATTTTATGCTTCTATTACCTACAGACACACTGATAATCAACTGATAAGTTTATACCGTTCATCGTAACTTTCAAAAGATTATCTATTGATTTTTGTGCGACTTACAATGAGAATTAACCATTACTACAGACGCATAATATGGAGAATTGCTGCATCATTAAATGTTAACAAAAACTAACCATCCAATCTCCCTGCTCAATGATACGATTAACCCCCCGTATCGGATATTTATATTGTGCATTATTGAAAATAATACAATTGATAGAGATATACAACGGTGAATTAAAAATGAATATCAATACCCGTGCAGAAAGAGGCCGATGTCCGACACCGGGAAATTGAAATGATTGGCCACGTAGGAATTGACCATTTTCCCAGCATACATGTAAAAGCCAGAAGCAAAACCCCGGTCGAACCGGGCAAAATGGTCCACCCCTCCGCAATCGGCCATAGAAGAGAACAGCGTTACAAAAATATTGCTCAAAGCGATGGAAGAAGTACGTGCCACACGCGAGCTAAGGCTCATCTCACAGAAGTGCAACACCCCAAATTTTTCAAAGATTGACGGATGGCCAGGCAAACAGGCCTCCATTGTGGTTTCGAAACATCCTCCCTGCGCCATACGCAGGTCGATTATGATGGCCCCTCTCTTCATTTCCCTTATGAGGTCGCCGGAGATACGGTAAAAGTGTGATTTGTTGATATACTGCATTGCGCCAATAACTACATCGGCAGAGCGAAAAACATTTCTCAGCACGTTGGGTTGCAATATAGAGGTGAAGACCGGACTACCCAATTCGTGACGAATATTCCGCAGCTTCGATATATCGTCATCGAACACTTTAACCGATGCTCCCAGCGCCATGGCTGCCCTGGCAGCCATGGCGCCGGCCACACCGGCACCAATGATTACCACTTCAGTGGGTGATATGCCGGGGATGCCGCCAAGAAGGATTCCCTTACCACCATGGGCATTGCTTAACAGCTCGGCAGCCAGCGTAATGGAGGAAGCTCCTTCAATTTCGGAGATAGAAGTAACAAAGGGTGACACGCCGGTTTCATCATAAATAAGTTCGTAAGCGAGCGCATTAATCTTTTTCTCCGACATCAATTCAAGCAGTGGTGTAGAAAGCCTGTGAAGGTAGAGAAACGAAAAGACTGTACTTCTTAATCGCATCATCTGAACTTCTTCCAATGTTGGAGGCAAGATTTTAAGGATAAGATCGGCTTGAAAAACCTCTTTTGCTGTCTCTACAATCTCAGCACCCGACTCAGCATAATAGCTGTCGGAGTAGTTTATCATATACCCCGCCCCTGCTTCAAACAATACCCTGTAGCCAGATGACACCAACAGAGAAACAGCTTCAGGGGTAAGAGCCAGACGTCTTTCCACCTCCTGATTTTCTTTGGGTATTCCAATAACAGTTGAAACCTTTTGTTTCTCTGCTTTGAGTAATAACTCACGCACAAAAAACGAAGTGCTTTTTTGAGAATCGTTGATCATTCTTTTTTTTTGTATTTTAATTGCTCCTCAACTCCGCGAACCGTTAAATTAATATCCTCTTTGGTAATCATTCGGTCAGTATGATAAACAATTTGCGCTCTTTTGTAATAACACTCTCTTTGAGCCAAATGTTCCGTTATAAACGGAATAATCTCCTCTCTTGGCTTACCTGCAATAAGCGGGCGTACAGTTTTCGATGCCAGCAGACGGGCAGCAAGTTCTTCCGGATCGGCCTGAATATAGACGGTGGTGCCGGCTTTGTTCATAACATCCATATTATCGAAAAAACATGGTGTACCTCCGCCTGTAGAAATTACCACATCTTCAATATTGGCCACTTCTAGAAGTGCCCGGTTCTCTATTTTTCGAAATTGCTCCTCCCCTTTTTCCGCAAAAATATCAGATACAGACTTCCGGTATTTGTTCTCTATAAATGCATCCAGATCGATAAATGATAGTGATAAAGACCTGGCCAGCCGTTTCCCCACGGTGGTCTTCCCCGAACCCATATACCCTATAATAAAAATTCTATTCATACTCATTTACTTTCTGATTATCGCCACCTCATAATAATGGAGCAAAAAGTCGCAACAAAGATTCAAAAAAACGTTGCATAACGGGCCTCTTAACCCATTCTCTCATCAACACCAAATCAGAAAAGCGTTGATCTTCAACAAAAATATCATTGGCCTGCTCCCCAAGTTTTTCATCATAAATAAATGCCTCAACCTCGAAATTCTGTTCAAAACTTCGTGAATCAAAATTGGCAGATCCTATTAGAGTCAGCGAATCATCGAACATCATCATTTTAGAATGAAGAAATCCCTTATGATATTTATATACTTTCACACCTGCTTTCAACATATCCTTTATATATGAACGTGATGCCATCTGTACTAACGGCACATCAGATCGTTTAGATATCATGAGCCTTACATCCACTCCGCGAATAGCAGCAGCCTTCAGAGCATCTATCATTGCATCGGGAGGAAGAAAATATGGAGTCTGAATGAAGATAGATTTTTGGGCATCGTAGATTGCCTGCATTATGCCGTGAGATATCTCGTTCTCTTCACTCAATGGGCCGCTGTTAACGATCTGCATGGGACACTCCCCAAAGTTTCCCAGCATAGGAAAATAATTGCGCGATGTAATCAGGGTTTGAGAAACAAAATACCAGTCGATAAGGAAAACCGACTGCAATCCCTGAACTCCTTTACCCTCAATCCGAGCATGCGTATCTCGCCAGCAACCCCAATCGAATCCCTTTATGTATCGGTCAGCAATATTCATTCCGCCAACATATCCTATCTGTCCGTCTATAACCACTATTTTGCGGTGAGTCCTGTAGTTCAATCTTGAAGTGATTGCAGACCATGTAAGTTTTAAAAAAGGCTCGGTTTCTATGCCGGCTCTACGGAATTCTTCCAGGAATTTCTTCTTAGCTTTCCTTGACCCGAAACTATCATAAATGATACGTATTTCCAGTCCCTCCCTAGCTTTACGAATAAGTGCCTCCTGCACCTTCATGCCTATCTCATCATCATTCAAAACATAATATTCTATGTGAATATGTTGTCTTGCCTTTTCAATATCAGCGAGCAAATGATCGAACTTGTCTTTTCCTGAGGTGAATAACTTCACATTATTTCCCCCCAGCAAAGGGGTATAATCCAAATTTTGCAGCAATTTAACTATGTTGGCATGTTTTTCAGGGAAAAAAATCTCCACCGGCGTATCCATCTCATCCAAAGGACGCTTTTTTAGTTTGCTGTACATCCGCCTTGAGATTACATATTTTTTTGTTGTATCCTGCCCGAAAACAGCATACCATATGATTCCTATGAAAGGCAAAAAGACAACAGCAAGGATCCATGCCACAGTTTTAATGGGATTCCTGTTCTCCGAAATAACCACCACCACAATACTTATCACCGTAAGGAGATAAAGTAGCTCAATGATCATAAGCAATGTATTGTTCAACTGCATGGTTATATCCGGTATTTACCGTCACTAATATCTTCTAAAATATTCAGGTAGGAATGATATCGGCTTTCACTGATATAATGCTCTTCCACTGCTTTAAGAACAGCACAATCGGGTTCATTAATGTGCAGGCAGTTATAATATTTGCATTTCTGAGATATTTTGAATATCTCAGGAAAATAGTGCGATACTTCTGCCGTGACCATATCTATAGTTCCGAATCCCTTGATACCGGGTGTATCTATTATATATCCGCCATTATCCAGTTCTACCATTTCGGAGAAAGTGGTGGTATGCATCCCTTTGCTATGATATTCTGAAATTTTACCCACTTTCTGTACCGATTCACCCTGCATTTCATTGATGATGCTTGATTTTCCAACACCTGAATGACCGGCCAGCAGGACAATCTTATCCCTGGTAATCTCTTTGAGTTCGTCAACCCCTTGTCGGGTTACCATGGAGGCTTTTATACAGCGATAACCGATAAGAGAATAGAGATGAACCATGCTGTTCATATAACCGGTATCTTCCTCATCATACAGGTCTGTTTTGTTAAAAACGAGACAGACTGGGACCGAATATGCTTCGGCAGTAACAAGGAACCGGTCAATAAACACAGTTGTAGTCTCGGGTGAGTGTATTGTGATACAGAGCAACGCCTGATCGATATTTGCGGCGAGTATATGTGCATGTTTGGAAAGCTTGGAAGACTTGCGGACAATATAGTTTTTACGATCTTCTATATCGGTAATAAAAGCCGTGCCATCAAGATTTACATCCATGAAAACAATATCACCCACTACAACGGGACTTGTACTGCGGATTCCCTTAAGCCTGAGGTTCCCTTTTGCTTTACACAGAAAATCATTGCCGCTTTTATCGCGTACCAGATAGGTGTTACCGGTATTTTTAATTACAAGCCCTTTCACCCTCTTCTGGTTATACTCCTCTCCGCCATTCGTCATTAAACGGTAAGTATTTCTTTCTCCTTTTCGGCAAACATATCATCCACTTTTTTGATATATTTATCGTGGAGTTTCTGAAGCTCATTTTCACCATCTTTTCCCATATCTTCCGGGAGACCGTCTTTAACCGCTTTTTTCACTTCATCAATACCCTCTCTTCTGGCATTTCGTATACTTATCTTAGCATCTTCGGCTTCCTGCTTGGTCTGTTTCACAAGTTGTTTTCTGCGTTCTTCCGTAAGGGGTGGTATACCCAATCGTATAACTTCTCCGTTGTTTTCGGGTGTGATACCTACATCGGAGTCCTGAATGGCCTTTTCCACTACTTTCAACATAGGTTTTTCCCACGGTTGCACCATAATGGTCTTGGCATCGGGCGTGGTTACCGTTGCCACATTCGACAGAGGAACAAGGCTTCCATAATATAACACACGAATTCCGTCCAGAATACGAGCGTTGGCACGACCGGCCCTGATACGTGAAAATGTCTCATCCAGGAATTCAAGGGTCATTTGCATTTTTTCTTCTGTCTCTTTTTTAATTTTCATTGTTTCCATAACTATCTATTATTTTTGTTGTTTTCAAGTCTTATCAAAATAGTTTAACTGACACTAGACTATTGCTTGCTATGGCATAGCCCAAATGAATTCGTCCTCTGTATATCATTTAATGCAAAAGTTGCTCGTCATGACAAAGTCCATGCAATCATGGCCTCTATTCATTTGACTTAAGTAAATAGTGTGAACAAAAATAGTGAAAAAATTTTAATTTCTCTACAAATGTACCACTGTTCCTATATTATTGCCATCTATAAGCTTTTTAAGGTTACCGAAAGTGTCCATATCAAAAACCACTACAGGCAAGTTGTTCTCCTTGCACATGGTTGTAGCTGTCAGATCCATCACTTTCAATCCTCTGTCGTAAACCTCATCGAACGAAATACTCCGGAACTTAGTGGCTGTGGGGTCTTTTTCGGGATCCGCCGTATAAACGCCATCTACACGGGTACCTTTAAGCATTGCATCAGCCTCTATCTCAATTGCTCGTAACGCAGATGCTGTATCTGTCGTAAAAAAAGGATTTCCGGTACCTCCGGCAATTATTGCTATCTCTCCTTTTTCCATAGCTTCAATAGCCTTCCACTTGGAATAGAATTCTCCTACCGGTTCCATTCGTACAGCTGTAAAAACACGGTTTTTTTGTCCCACAGAAACAAGTGCCGAGCTAAGTGCCAGGCTGTTGATTACTGTGGCAAGCATTCCCATCTGATCACCTTTCACACGGTCAAACCCTTTGGTAACACCGCTCACCCCCCTGAAAATATTGCCTCCACCAATCACAACAGCTATTTGTACACCCATATGTGAAACTTCTTTTATTTGTTCCGCATATTCTTTAAGGCGTATTTCATCTATCCCGTACTGTTTGCCGCCCATAAGCGATTCACCGCTGAGCTTGAGTAAAATTCGTTTAAATTGCATATATCATGTTTAATTATTTGAGTCCGAAATAAAAAAATCCAAAATATAAGACCTCTATTTGTACTTAACTCTGTTTTATTCATGAAGTATCTCATGTACAATCATTCATCAATAAAAGCCACTTCTTTAAATGAGTATCTCCTCCTAACTTCATTTTCCAACGTTTTCAGTACTAAATGTCCCGTTGGCAGCACATTCTCAATTATGGCTTTAAATTTACCGTTTTTGTCTTCAAACCAATAATAATCGTTTATACGGTAGAGATCGAGCATATACTCATCCTCAATAGAATTGGTACCTCCATGCTCAAATTCACGATAGAGCATAAAAAATTCCCTCATAAATATGTTAAATATGTATTCCATGTCCTGTTCCGATCCTGTAATTTGCTTCAGGGAAACCGGATTAGGCAAATCGGGCGGAAAAATCTGCTGATTTATGTTTATACCAATACCAATAACCGAGTTCTCAATTTGCTTTCCCTGTATATCGTTTTCTATGAGCATACCGCCTATCTTTTTGTCTTTCCAATAAATATCATTGGGCCATTTTATTCGGATGTCGCTTACAAACTGGTCCAGCGTATTTTTGACAGCCAGTGAAGCTATACGCGAAATAATAAACTGTCCGTTAGCCTCCACGTTTTTTGGATATATCAGGAGGCTGAACAACAAGTTTTCTCCTTTCGAGGAAAACCATGATGTACCCATTTGTCCACGCCCCCCGGTCTGATATCCGGCAATCACAACCGACCCCTCTTCAGGATGTTCTTCCCTGGCAATTTTTTTTAGCATGAGGTTTGTTGAATCAACCTCATCGACCCTTATTGTTAGACGCTCTTTACTTAACTGATCCATAATATAGGTTTTGATGTTTTTTGGGTAATTTTTTAATTACCTCATCAACGGAATGATATATCCATTTTTTGAGTTCCATGTCGGGCATATCGCCATCGAGGTATATGGTGTTCCAATAGGTTTTGTTCATATGATAGGCACCTTCAACACACTCATATTCATCTCTTAACTTTATCGCCAGCTCAGGATCGCATTTCAGGGTAATGCTGAATCTGCCGGTATCAGTGGGAATCAGCGCAAACATCTTGCCCATAACCTTCATCACAATGGTTACATCGTCAAACGGTGTTGTTGCTTCTGAACCATGAACAGCAAGGCAAAAATCGAAAAGCTCTTCTATATTCATTGTCTTGAAGAATTCATAAATTAAACCCATTCCACCATAGAAATGCAAACCCTAAGCTTCATGCAGCAAGTAGTAATAATGCAATCGCTACAATCAAGCTGCAATATGTTTACAGAAAGGGCAAAAAAGCATCTTCAATATGCTCCAGCTCAAATTGTTGCTTATTCCACACTACAGCCACAATATCGAACCGGGCAGGCTTATCTATACAATTCATTTTCAGATAAATGCCAGCCGCTTGAATCATACGCCGCATTCGATGCTTCCCAATGGAATCCTCAGGATTTCCCCACTCTGTAGATGTACGGGTTTTAACCTCTACAAAAACGATATATTCACCCTCTTCCGAAATAATGTCGACTTCATAACCATGGCATTTCCAGTTTCTTTTAACAATACGGTGTCCTTTCGACTTTAAATAATTCACCGCCGCATCTTCACCTTTCCATCCCAGTTCATTGTGTTCAGCCATCTTTATTGTACCCAAAAAGCGTGTATACATCGTAAAAATACAAATTTACACCATAAATCCTTCTTTTTAGTGAAAATATTTTGTTTTTTTGTAACAGCAACGGGAAAGAGAATGCAACCTGTTATTAAACCCGTGTGTATTTGTATTAGGAATTTCAATAGTTGATTAATGGGAATAAAGAGTTACAAGATTCAAGGCAGAACGAAAACACGCACTAAAAAGGCTGAGTTTATGCTCAACGACGAAGAGTATGATCTTATCCATTTCTATCTGAAAAAATATAAGATCACCAACCGATCCCGTTGGTTTCGCGAGACCGTTCTCAATCATGTACTGAGAAATATGGATCAGGATTATCCTACTCTTTTCGAAGAAAATGAGATGAGGCGATAATAATTTTTTAATAATCTGTTCATTTAACATGCAAATATTGATTCATCGGTTGCTATAACATATCATGGACACAGAATCAGATTATCAAACATAATAATACTGGAGGCAAAAACGTGTTAGACGACGAATATTTTATGAGGCAGGCACTTCAGGAAGCTCATAAAGCACTTGAGAAGGAAGAAGTTCCCATTGGAGCCGTTATAGTTATTAATCAGCGCATTATAGCTCGCGCACACAATCTCACGGAGATGTTGAATGATGTAACTGCACACGCCGAAATGCAGGCAATAACAGCTGCCGCCAATGTACTTGGAGGAAAATACCTCACTGACTGCACATTGTATGTAACAGTGGAACCTTGTCCCATGTGCGCTGGTGCCCTTCGGTGGGCACAAATATCACGGATAGTTTACGGAGCACCGGATGAAAAAAGAGGGTATTCGCGCATCTCACCCTATCTACTGCATCCAAAAACTACAGTCAACTCCGGCATTATGGCTGAAGATTGTGCTGATCTGATAAAGATGTTTTTTACACGTTTCAGGTAATCCGTTCACAGTAAATGGGAAATAATCAATAAACGGAAATCTATTTTCCATTTTAGTAATTTTCGTAAAAAACTGCAAAATATAAAGAGGGCAAACCAGATACAATTTTGATTTTACCCTCTTTTATCCGTACTTTTATGGTAGACAAACACAAATACTCAAATCTCGAATACTGAATTTGCTCCGAGAGTCCTTAATAACTACAAGCATTATGCTCCGCTTGCAATGAAAGAGACATTTCAAAAGGTACTCAATATTTGTTTAATATTTGGAATTTATCTGATCTGGTCAGAACCTATAAACCCATTCAGCAAAAGCATTTACCCAACTTTGAAGAAACTTACGGGTGTCATCATTTTTCAGGCTGTTGTTTTCATCGAACAGCTGCAGCGAGTTCCCTATATATGCTTCCGGTTGCTGCATCATATATACGTTAAGGAAAACCATCGGCTGACGTAGTGCATGATTAGCTGATTCACCACCTAAGGCGCTCATTGAGCTGCTTACTATTGCGCCCGGTTTGCCGCCCCATTTATTTTGCCCATAGGGTCTGGATGACACATCAAGCGCATTTTTCATTACCCCTGAGATAGATCTGTTATATTCGGGGGTAAAGAATAGGAAACCATCGGCTTCGCCGATTTTCTTTCTAAACTCAATCCACTCTAAAGGTGGATTTAAATCGAGGTCTTCATTATAATGTGCAAGTTGCCCTATCTCAACAATCTCCAGATCAAGTGAATCTGGAGCTAATCTTATCACTTCATTTGCCAATTTTCTATTGGCCGATTCTTTACGAAGGCTGCCTACCAATACGGCAATTTTCTTTTTACTCATATCTGAATCTTATTAAAGGTGCATTAATATTTATAGAAAATATTGAATGGAGATAACTCCATAAAATAATTAATATAATAACGTCATTATCACCTTTTTTGTTCCATAACAAATATTGATGAGCTATTGATACTGGTTTTCATAAAATATTTAAATATTTCTTGCCTGTTTGTCTTTCCGATAACCGGTGCATTTGTCCAAAAGATGAGTGCTGTCTTTTGTTTTGTCAAAACGAAGAAATATAATTTTTAAAATGAATTAAATCATTAATTAATAGATATTTATATATCGAACAATTTACATATGAAAGATGGAAATAGCCATTATTTCGTAAACCCTCCGCTCGCCTGCTGCTATTCCTTCTCCCTGCTCAATTGAACAATATCTTCCGACTCACAGCTTCTGCAGTGATCAGCTTTTTTCATGGTAACCATCGTCTCATTGCAACTATGGCATTTATACCAATAATCATCCGTTACATATGCCCCGCCTCTAAAAATAATCGCTCTTCCTTCAATTAGAGCTTTTGCCAGTTTTCTTCTCGCACCATCAAGCAGGCGTGTGAATGTGGGCCTGGAGACACCCATCTTTTCTGCTGCCTCCTCCTGGTAAAGACGTTCGTAGTCGGCCAACCTGATTGCTTCCAGCTCCTCATATTGGAGTACCACAGTATCCAACTCCCTCCTGGGTACTCCGAACGGCTTATATCCATCCATCAATGGCGGTTTCATTACTCTTCTGTTTTTTCTCCTCTTTGGCATAATACGTTTCCTTTATAACAATCTGCTTTCTGCTTTAAATGTAACTTTTACAAAATAGAATATTTTAACAATACTTCGGTAATTATTTTTTAAACATCTGACAATCAGCAAAAAGTGCTACTGAGTTTTGGGCAGGTATACTTTGTTGCAAAGTAATGGATTACATGGTGTTTCAAAACTTTTTTACCGGAATATTTTTTTAAATTTTCGGCAATTTCCAGGGAGTTCTGTAATTGGCTTTAATTAAACTGTTCGCCTCATCACACCCTATGAACTTTCCTGCCTTAATATCCCAATCCAAAGCACTACCAACTCGGCAGGAGATATTTGCCATATGGCTAAGAATGGCAACTTCTGCACCAATAGCTACATCGGCATTGGGCAGTTTGCGCGAACGAATACTGTCAAGCATATTACCAGCATGCAGATACAAACCTTTGCCCTGCCCTTTTCTTTTTTCCACAGCCTCCATGCGTAGCGTGTTGGGTCTCTTTTCGTCGTCACAAGGATAGCAATAGGGGTAATTACGACTGTTGACAGCCTGTTCAGGCACCACTTCCCAGCCGTTGCGTGTAAGAATTAGCGTACCATTTTCACCAAGGAAAGCAACACCCTCACGCAGCCCGAACAACCCTGTTCCTATTCCACAAGCATGATCCCAAATAATATTGAAACCCGGATACTTATAGGTCACCATCAGAGTGTCGGGTGTCTCCATGGCATCATCGGGGTATCCATACTTTCCGCCGGCTCCATAAACATATGAAGGCAATCCAACATTCATTCCCTTCATCGCGTAATCGAGCAAGTGCACCCCCCAGTCTGCCATCAATCCGCCGGCATAATCCCAGAAGAAGCGAAAGTTATAATGAAATCTGTTCTGATTAAAATCGCGCTTTGGTGCAGGACCCAACCACATGTCGTAATCTACACCGGCAGGGGGTTGCGAATCGGGCACTACCGGCAGTGTCCATTTGCTGGTCTGATAAGCCCACACTTTAACGGTTCGCACACGTCCCAGTTGTCCACTTTGCACATAAGCTGCAGCTTCATCCCAGTGAGGATCGCTCCGCTGCCATTGCCCTACCTGCACAATCCGGTTATATTTTCTGGCAGCCTTAACCATCAGCCCACACTCTTCAATGGTGTTGGCAAGAGGCTTTTCTACGTATACATCTTTACCTGCTTCACAGGCTGCAATCAGCTGCAGGCAATGCCAGTGGTCGGGGGTGCCGATAATTACCATATCCACATCTTTGTTATCTATTACCCGGCGCCAGTCCTTAACCAGTTGTGGTGGTTTTTTACCGGTTAGCTTCTCCAAGTCAGCCGCACGCTTATAGAGCCACTGATCATCCACATCACATATAGAGATACATTCAGTTTCCGGGTATTGCAAGAACGCTTTCAGGTTGCTCCAACCCTGATTGCGGCAGCCTATCAGGCCTATTTTGATTTTATTCCCGGGAGTTGTCTTCCCATATATTGAAGAAAATGATTTCCCCATCAACGGAGTTAAACTTAAACCGGTTGCTGTAACAGCAGATTTTTTCAAGAAATTTCGTCTATCCATGATAATTGCAGTTTAAAATTCGCATTGCGCATTTAAAAATACTTTATGATTCTACCAAAAACAAGGCTTCTGTTGAAGCCGGTGGGTTTGAGGTATATAAAACCTATGATAAGGCAAAGATAATAAAGTTAGGATAAGTAAAATAATAATTAGAGTCTTAAACACCATTAACAATACAGTCATGTTCTGATCGCACTGGTTCAAGACAAAGATAGGAAAGTGTATATTGGCACCATTAACATATCAGTTGACGAAACAGATATGCTCTGATCAGGAAAACAAACCATACCGCACAACTTTGTTTAGGGTCAGTATAACTCTGAATAAATAGTTGTTCTTTGTTTTATAATATTTTGAAGCGTCCACGGGCAATAAAAGAGCTATTTTTAGTATCTTTGCAGCTTTAAATTAGTAATTATAGATTACGTAAAGTAGTCGCAGGTATAACTTACACGTAATATGCAAACCGTAACCCGAAACTCGAATATGTCAAAAAAGTTTAAACGTACTCTTATTACATCAGCCCTGCCATATGCTAATGGCCCGGTACACATCGGCCACTTGGCTGGGGTATATGTACCAGCCGATATCTATTCCCGCTATCTGCGCCTCAAAGGAGAAGAGGCACTTTTTATAGGAGGATCCGATGAACACGGTATTCCAATCACTATAAAAGCCAGGAAGGAGGGAGTTACGCCTCAAGATATAGTGGACCGCTACCATAAACTGATTAAAAAATCGTTTGAAGAGTTCGGTATCACATTCGATATATACTCGCGTACCACATCAGAGATTCACAAAAAGACAGCATCGGACTTTTTCCAGACACTTTATGAAAAAGGAGAATTCGAGGAACAGGAGAGTGAACAATATTATGATGAAGAAGCGGGCCAGTTTCTGGCAGACCGTTATATCACTGGCACCTGTCCCCATTGCGGAAACAAAAATGCCTATGGCGATCAGTGTGAACAGTGCGGCACTTCACTAAGCCCCAACGACCTGATCAACCCGAAATCGACTCTCAGCGGCAGTGTCCCGGTAATGCGTAAAACAAAACACTGGTACCTTCCTCTCAATAAACATGAGGCATGGCTACGACAGTGGATCCTTGAAGATCACAAAGAGTGGAAAAGCAATGTGTATGGACAGTGCAAATCATGGCTCGATCTTGGACTGCAGCCGCGTGCCGTTAGCCGTGATCTCGACTGGGGTGTCCCTGTTCCTGTGGAAGGAGCTGAAGGTAAGGTGCTTTATGTTTGGTTCGATGCACCCATAGGATACATCTCAAACACAAAAGAGCTGTTACCCGATGAATGGGAAAAGTGGTGGAAAGATAAAGATACCAGATTAGTACATTTCATAGGTAAAGATAATATTGTTTTCCACTGCATTGTTTTTCCGTCTATGCTCAAAGCGGAAGGGACCTTTAACCTGCCTGACAATGTGCCTGCCAACGAATTTCTGAACCTTGAAGGTGATAAAATATCCACATCACGCAACTGGGCAGTATGGCTGCACGAATATCTGGAAGAGTTTCCCGGTAAACAGGATGTGCTTCGCTATGTGCTCACCGCCAACGCTCCCGAGACCAAAGACAACGACTTCACATGGAAAGACTTCCAGGCGCGCAATAACAACGAACTGGTGGCGGTGCTGGGTAACTTTGTGAACCGGGCGCTGGTACTCACCCAGAAGTATTTCGACAACAAGGTTCCTGCTGCCGGGGAGCTTGCCCAATATGACCGGGAAACCATTGAAGAGGCGCAGAAAGTGAGAGCGGCTGTAGAGTATAATCTCGATAACTATCACTTTCGGGAAGCACAAAAAGAGGCGATGAACCTGGCACGGATCGGGAACAAGTATCTGGCCGACTCCGAACCTTGGAAAACGGCTAAAACCGATATGAACCGCACAGCTACTATACTTAACATAGCATTGCAGATTACAGCCAATCTGGCAATTGTATTTGAACCATTTTTGCCGTTTTCATCGGTAAAACTCCGTTCTTTTCTTAACGTAGGCAACTTGCAATGGGATGACCTTGGCAACTTCAACCTGCTTCCGGAGAAACATATGTTGGGAAAATCAGAGCTCCTATTCGAAAAAATAGAAGACGTGGTTATTGAAAAACAAATACAGAAACTGCTCGATACGAAAAAGGCAAACGAGGAGAGTGAATACAAGGCGGAAGCTGTAAAAGAGAGCGTGCAGTTCAACACTTTCGAAAAGTTGGATATACGTGTAGGGACGGTGCTGGAATGCGAGAAAGTACCAAAAGCAGATAAGCTACTTCGTTTTCTGCTCGACGATGGGCTGCAAAAACGGACCATTCTCTCCGGAATAGCAAACTACTACCCTAATCCTGAAGAGCTGGTGGGTAAGCAGGTTTGTTTTATTGCCAATCTGGAACCACGTAAAATGAGGGGAATAGTTTCAGAGGGAATGATTCTTTCAGCTGAAAATTTTGATGGAGCACTTGCACTTGTATCACCAACAAAAGAGGTATTGCCAGGTAGTAAAGTATTATAAAATAAAAAAACTGTTCAGGCTTCGCACAGAAGGTATAAAAGATAATTGTTTTTATATTTTAATCCTTCCTTTGTAACTTTTTTGCGTTTTTTGCGTTTTAATAATGTAGTATCATTTAAAATTTTATAAATATAATTTATGAAAAAGATTACACTTTTCGTCTTTTTATTACTTATCTCTACGTCACTGTTTGCGCAGAGAATATACAGGTCAACTGATTTCAATACATCAAGTGATATTCCATTGAATGAGGTAAAAATTAACCTTCCATTTACAATTTTCGCTACCTATCCTGAAATTTCGTATGAACGGATTTTAAACAGTGATATAAGTGTGGGAGCTACATTGGGAGTGGGGTTAGACACTGATCGATACCCATATGACTATGCATTTACACCACACTTCCGCTGGTTTTTCGGTGGAAATACAGAATCGATGCAAAAATATGCTGCCGGATTTTTTATAGAGGCAAATGGTTCTGTGTACTCTCAGGTAATGGAGAATGGTTCAGATTTTGGCGGTAGTGAAGTGTCTAAATTGGGATCGGGTCTTGGATTAGCCGTTGGCTGGAAATACGTTACATTGAACAATTGGGTAGGAGAAATCTATTTGGGAGGTGGCAGGAATTTTATAAAAAACGACTATGATGAAGTTGCATACCCCCGTTTTGGAATTTCCATCGGGAAGAGATTCTGAAGAATTTTCAATTTGAGCTTACACTTCTCCAGAAGAACCCACTGATTTCCTTCTTGTTGGGGAAAACAAAACTTGTCAGCCAGGCTATCAGGATGCTGGCAGCCATTCCGATAAAGCCATACAGCAGGAACGACAGTGGAGTATTTTCCTTGACAACAAGCAATACACCCAAACCTGCTATCACACCGGTAAGCGCTGCTTTTGCTCCCACACGCGGAAAGAAAATTCCGAGAATGAAGAGTGCACCTAATCCACTGGTAAGCAGACCGAGGAAAGTGTTGAACTGGTCCCACAACGAAGCAATATTCCATGTGCCCAACACCAATGCCATTCCCAATCCCAATAATCCGAAGAGAAGACCCGACGAAACTCGATGGCGGTGTGCCAGAATTCTCCCAGGCCTCCATCAATACCCATTACCATCAAAACAAATGCAGCAAGTGCCCCAAAGACGAGAATAAATCCCTGTATGACGTCTCCCCAGACAACGGCCTCCATACCACCGCTGGTACTGTAGATCAATATCTTGTTATGAAATCCCGTATGATGTATCCACAGGCTATCTCTTTTAGCTGTATTGCCTTCCCTGACAGCCTCCTCTACCTGGTTAAAATATGGCCCGTATCACAGCCGTAGAGCAGCACGTGTGAACCACCCACAGCTGAGGCGGTAGCCATTGCCAAAGAAACAGAAGTGCCATCATCGTGGTGGATATCTCCTTTTTTGGTCCATCTGTTGAGTGAAGGTCGAAAATGGTAAACAGATGCATAAAAGATTGTGGCTTCTCCGCCAAAAGACCGGTTTTCCTGTTTACCGAAAAAAGTACCTGCCAGCCCCTTCCACAGGGTAGAATCTTCCAATGTCTCCATGGAGAAACAGTTGATCTGGTGAAGGGTATTTAGATTATCCGCTTTTAGGAAAGTGACGGATATGGATAACCACATCCATATAAGGAGATAGATACGTGAAATTTTCTTTCGGATCATGCAGGTTTGTTTACAAATTATCAGAAATCACAATCCTTGCAAGACAGTTCCCGGAAGAAAAATCTCATTCCAGTCAAAAGAGATAAAGATCATTTTTTCATACGGACTTTTTTCCCCGGCCTCAAAAAAAAGTCCCACTCTTCCATCCGCCAACCTGGTAATGCAGGAGTATGCAGCCGGCCCTTCGTACACCAGTTTACCGTTGCTCCAGCTCCGACAGTCATCGAGGCTGACTTTGAGCATCAGATGATCTCTTCCGTGAGGTACGGCCGGATTAAGAAACAGGTGCACCTGTTGTCCGCCAACCTCACCAAAATTCAATACGGCCGCCTGGCATAACGGCTCCACCAGCTGAAAGTCGTGTTCAATCTCCGACCAATTTTGCCCACCATCCGTGCTATAACTGATGGCTCTTGCCTGTTTGTTGTTATAGGAACGCATATTCATCAATAAAGTACCGTCCGATAATTCAGTCACCTGGCTTTCATTACATCCCGGTTTAATGGATTCGCTTATCTGCCATGATTTCCCATGATCGTCAGAATAGATTACATGTGCTCCATAACCATAAGGGCCTCCTGCCAGGTTTCCTTTCGGATCGTCATAACTGTGATTTGCCGGAATAACAAGCCGACCTTTATATCTTCCGTTTTTTATTTGTATGCCAATTCCAGGGCCGGTAGCATACCACCCCCATGAAGGATTGCGGCATGTTATTTCCAAGCTCTCCGGCTCCGACCATGTTTTTCCATCATCATCAGAATAGCAGACATAAGGCAACCGTGGTGAAATGGATGTTTTACTGATGATGTCACTTTCTTTGTCTTTTCCGTTATTCCAGCTGGTAAACAACCAGATTCGCCCGGTTCTCTCATCGACTACGGGACAAGGATTTCCGCATGTGTTGTCTGCATCGTCCCAGGCAACCTGTTCGTTGCTCCATGTCGTCCCGTTATCTTCCGAACGTTTCAGCAACAAGTTTATGTCTCCGGTATCACCCGCCTCACGTCCCTCACAAAAGGCGAGCAATGTTCCTTCATTGGTGACAACCAGTGCCGGTATCCGGTAATTATTATATTCACCCGTTCCCTGTTCCCACAATACATATTGGTGATTTTTCTCCTTTTTTTTATCTAGGGAAAGAAAAGATAAAACCAAAAGGATAGATGCGATAATTAATAAATTTCTCCTCATATTTTATACAGATTAAAATGGTTGACGTGTTTTAAATTCTTCCAGAAGGGAGTATTGTTTAGAGGACACACTCCCTTCTCTATTTTACCAATAAACCAACGCCCCGGAGATTCTCCCGAAGAGCGTCGTATTCCTCCTTTTCGAATGCGGCAAAAGGGGGACGGCATGACCCACATTCGATTCCCATCAGATTCATGATGGCCTTTCCACCTCTCACGCCACCTCCATATAGAATTATGATTTTCACCATTTCTACCGACTGCATCTGAAAGGCACGCGCCGTTTCCACATCGTTACTTTCCATAGATTTCAGAATATTCAGATAAACATGGGGTATATAGTTATACGTACTTCCCACACCGGCTACGGCTCCGAGTGCTAATCCACAAATCAGTGTCTCGTCGAAGCCATGCAACACCTCAAATGCCCCGTTATCCAGCTGAATACAGTCGCCCATTTCCATCAGGTTGTTGTGTGTAAACTTCACTCCGGCCAGGTTGGGAATAGTTTTTTTCCCTTCGTGAAGAAATTGTGCAACCGAAAGGTTTACCCCGGTCATGGAGGGCATGTTGTAGTAATAGAATGGCAATTGAGGAGCGGAAGAAGCAATGGGCGTAAAGAAATCGATCAGATCCTTCACTTTTTCAGGCTTGAAAAAAGAAGGGGCGATACATCCGATTCCATCTGCGCCTTTCACTGCAGCATGACGTGCCAGCTCCATTGCCTCGCGCTGGTTATTGCTGCCCACATGGGCAATAATTTGAAAGTCTCCTTCACCACGTTTTATCCATTCCTCCAAGATCAACTTTCTTTCGGCTGTGGTGAGGGAAGTAAACTCCCCGGTAGTCCCGCAAACAAATACACCCGATATTCCCGAATCCTTGATATGTTGCGCGTATTTTCTAATCACGAAATAATTAATATCACCATGTGTATCCAGGGGTGTGAAAACTGCGGCGATCAACCCTTTTAGTTTTTTGTAATTGTTCATAAATATTTAACTGGTTAGTATATTTTCTGTGTTCGGCAAATAATTACAAAGACGGGAAAAATCTCATAAACGCTTTTAATAAAACGCTTTACTATACCAGTCAAATCAGCCGTTTTGCAGAGCAACGTGATATTGATTTCTTTGACTGATAAAAATTCTGTAAACTTCAAAATGCTCTTCCAGGGCTCTTCTATACCCGTCTTCGTCTCCTTCTTTCAAATACCGCAGCAGATCCATATGGGTTACAATACGCTCTTCTTCTTTCAACCGGATATTAATTGGAGCCAGAAACTCCTGAAACTTGTCTTTCACGAATGTCATCACCGGGTGAATGATATTCTGAAACTCAGAAATGGTTTTATTGCCAGTTATTTTATAAAGCTTTGTGTGAAAAGCAAATTCACTAAAAGGAGCATATTCGTTGTTTTCATACATGATTCCTACATTCACAATCTCTTCCAGATCTGCAATATCATCAGGTGTAATTTTCCGGAATATCTCGCTGCATATGCCTATTTCCAGAACAATTCTAAATCCAAGTATATCAAAGAGGGTGTCCTCACTTAAAATTCTCGGATCCACCGCACGTTTCATTCCGCCAAATATAGAAGGTTCAGAAAGCAGCATGCCCCGTCGTGTGCGTGTCTCAACTATTCCCATCATCTTCAACCTGCTTAACGCCTCACGGACCACACTCCTCGATACACCCAGCGAGGCAGTTAACTCCATTTCATTGGGAATGGCATCTCCCTTTTGCAGATCCTTCTCCTTGAAATAGTTCAAAAGCTTGTCTTCGACCTGGTCCACCAGCGTGGTTGAATTGTTTTGTATCCTAAGTCTTTCCATTATAAGATTATTTCCAAATATATTGTCTTCACTTAAAAATGAGCGTTGTTTTCAGATAAAATGCATAACAGGTATTATTAATCTGATTTGTCTGACAAATGAAGCAACTTATATTATAATTTCAATAAAGATATTCAATTTTAACGTTATATTTACATATTTTTAACTAATATTTGTCTTATTGATTATTTGAATTCCAAACTCGGACTGCATAATTCCATGATTTTATAAATCACAAAAGGATTACTTATACACACGATGGGCAAAATTGCCATCGCATTCATTTATCTAATTTTTAAAATACTGATTCGCATAAATCACAAATTCTATTTACATTCATATGTTCTTTACATAAAAGAGTACCATTATTTTTCATTTTAATTGAACAATACTTCGGTATTTTTTTAAAAATAGTTCTTATATTTCGCTGGATATCAATAGATTATAGTGCTTTTTGGGGATCTGGCATAAATTGTTGACTGTCAGCATTATAAATGAAATTTTAACGAAGCATTAATTGAAACTATATGAAGTCTTTATTTATATCTATTCCGTTAACACTATTCCTTTTACATCTGACAGCCCAGGAAACAAAATATCCGGGGCAGGCTCCGATGAAACCCGCCATGACAGAGTACATGTGACCTCAACCTCAGGTAGTAACTCCGGCAGGTCATCTGAAAGAACAATTACGGCTCCTTCCGACGCTATAATTCTCTTTGATGGAAAAGATCTCTCACTATGGTCGGGTCCAAAAGGAAAGCCGGCAGAATGGACAGTACATGACGGGGTGTTCACTGTGAAAAAAGGGACGGGAGACATCCAGACCAAGAGTTTGTTCAACGATTTCCAGTTGCATCTTGAATGGCGCGTCCCGGAAGGAATTACAGGAAGGAATCAGGCGAGAGGAAACAACAAAAAGAAGGCACCTACAAGACACCGCCACGCGTTACATTTTTATAAAACGGCATATTGCTGCAGAATAACACCGTTATCCTGGGAATCAAAGAGTAAATTGGGTACTAAGCTCGCTAAGTTCAATTTGGAAGTGCAACTTTCGTGGGTTATTAGGAGAATTAAATGTAAATTTGTGACTTTAATGTTAAACAACAAAGGACAAACAATGGACAAATCCGCCAATTTCAAAAAACTTCTCCCCGATCTGATTGCGATTGTGGTATTCACCCTTATCTCATTCATCTATTTCGCTCCTGCGGTAATGGATGGGCGTGTAATCGCTCAGCACGATTCACTGGCAGCAATAGGACAGGGTCGTGAGCAACGCAACTACATGGAGCAACATAACGGTGAACGTTCCCGGTGGAACATCTCAATGTTCAGTGGTATGCCATCCTACCAGATGAGTCCGACCTATGATTCTTCCAAACCGCTGGATGCATCCAGGAAGGCATATTCTCTTTTCCTGCCAAACTATGTCTATCTGGTATTCATCATGCTGTTAGGATTTTATATTCTGATGCGAGCTTTCAGGGCATCACCACTTGTTAGCGCCTTTGGTGCTGTAATTTGGGCTTTTTCATCTTATTTCTTCATCCTTATTGCGGCTGGACATATATGGAAATTCATCACTCTGGCCTATATCCCGCCCACAATGGCCGGTATAATATATGCCTATAGAAAAAAATACCTGTTGGGGGGACTGCTTTTCATGATCTTCGTCGCGTTTCAGATATCATCGAACCATCTGCAGATGACCTACTACTTTCTGTTCGTGATGCTTTTTACAGTGTTAGCGTTCATGGTAGAAGCAGTGCAGAAGAAGCAACTGCCTGATTTTTTTAAATCGACATCGGTTTTGATTTTTGCCGGTATTATCGGCCTGGCTGCCAACACGAGCAACCTTTACCACACCTATGAATACTCCAAGGAGACCATGCGCGGAAAGTCTGAACTGACCACACATCACGGGATAGAGAACAAAACCGGCAACGGGCTAGAGCGCGACTATATAACTGCATGGAGCTACGGTATTGGCGAAACATGGACACTTCTTGTCCCCAACACCAAAGGAGGGGCATCCATTCCGTTGTCTGAAAACAATAAAGCGATGAGCAAAGCACGTCCAGAATACTATCAGCTTTACGGGCAGATAGGGCAATATTGGGGAGAACAGCCTGGAACATCGGGCCCGGTGTATGTAGGTGCATTTGTTCTGACACTGTTTATCCTGGGTCTTTTTATCGTGAAAGGTCCTGTCAAGTGGGCACTTCTGGCGGGAGCAATCTTCTCAATTATGCTTTCATGGGGGAAAAATTTCATGCCCTTGACCGATTTTTTTATCGATCACATCCCTATGTACAATAAATTCCGTGCTGTTTCATCAATCCTTGTAGTAGCAGAATTCTGCATACCTCTTCTGGCTGCGATTGCCTTGAAAGAAATGATACAAAAGCCGGAAAGAGTGAAAAACAATCTGAAATACCTCTATACCAGTATAGGCCTTACTGGAGGCATTGCATTACTTTTTGCCCTTGCACCCAAGTTGTTCTTCTCTTCATTTATTCCTGTTTCCGAAGCGGAAGCGTTACGGCAGGCTCTTCCTCCTGAACATATGCAGGCAGTGTTCAGCAACCTGACAGATATGCGAGTCTCGCTGTTCACCGCCGATGCGTGGCGCAGCTTTTTTATTGTCGCCATAGGAAGTATACTGGTGTGGCTATTTTTAAGTAATAAGATAAAGGCAGAATGGATGGCAGCAGGAATTCTACTGCTTTGCCTCACAGATATGTGGGACGTGAACAAGCGTTACCTGAACGACGGTGTCTTTGTTCCTGAAACAAACCAACAGCAGCTCTTTACAAAAACAGCAACAGACGAGTACATACTGCAGGACACAACCAAATATTACCGGGTATTAAATATGGCAACCAGCACCTTTAATGATGGCATTACACCCTACTGGCACAAGGTGATAGGAGGATATCATGCAGCAAAACTGCGCCGCTACCAGGATCTAATAGACGTACATCTTACCGGCGAGATGGCTGCCTTGCAACATGACATCATCAACACACAAGGTATAATGGACTCTGCAAATGCTGACGGATTCAAGGTGCTTAACATGCTTAATGCCAAATGGATCATCATGCCTGCACAGGGGGGAGGCACTATTCCGGTAGAAAATCCTTATGTCATGGGAAATGCATGGTTTGTTGACGATATTCGTTTTGTGGAGAATGCCGACGAAGAGATAGATGCCCTGAACGTCATCGATCTCAGGAAAGAGGCTGTTGCAGATAAAAAATACTCACATGTCCTGGCAGGATTTAAACCCGCACCGGCCGACTCATCATCAACCATTTATCTTACTAATTACGATTCCGATTTTGTAACTTATGCAGTAGATGCTAAAAAAGACGAGTTAGCTCTGTTCTCCGAAATTTATTATCCCAAAGGGTGGAACATCACTATAGACGGCGAACCGGCAGAGATGTTACGAGCCAACTATACACTTCGTGCATTACCCATTCCTGAAGGTCGTCATACGGTGGAATTCCGGTTCAATCCTAAAAGCATAAAAGTGACCGATACAATTGCTTATATAGCGATGTCGGTAATGCTGCTGACCGCGGCCGGCCTAATTTTTAAAGTATTGAAGAAAAGGAAAACTGCCATATAGAACAGGCATCTGTATATACAGAAAACCCATAATCAGTTCTAAAGGACAAGTAGCTCCTCCAGCCACAATATTCATCTGTTGCACACCCTCTTAAAGGCGCACCACTGACAGTTTTTTTCGTTCTTCGTTTGAGTAAAAGGAACTTGAACATCAAATATTTCTTCCAGAAGAGAGTTAAAATAATTTCTGAATTCGGGCAGATATACGGAAATATCCTCAACGGGGTGATTACCGCACATAACAGCTGGATTAAAATCCTTGAACACCGAGCGAAGATAATACACCGCAAGCGAAAGTATTGCATCCGGATTTTCCATATTGTAAAACATCCCATACAGAAACACCTGCAATATCTGATGGGGACGGTTATTTTTAGATGCATCGAACAGTTGTAAAATATCTTTAAAGCCAGTTTCTCCCGTACCTGTCTTGTAGTCAATTATGCGATACCTTTCTCCTTTCCTGTCGATTCTGTCGATACTGCCTTTAAAATTGACCGATAACTCTTTGTTCACACGATAGGGCCTGTTGAACCGGTATTCTGAACCTATATACTCAAAAGGTGTAAACTGTTTGTCTGTTTCCAGCGTCTGTTTCACATAACTCCGCAATATCTCTCCTATTAAATAATGCTGCCCTTGCAGTGGGCGCGGGTTCTCTTCATCCATAAAATAGTAGCGGGCAAAAGCCTTTTCAAGTATAACAGTCAGATATTCATCGTTCCTTGTTATTTCCGTCAGCACATCTGGAGTAACCGTACACCCCCTGTACCTGTTATAGACAGCCTCCATCAAACGGTGAAAAATGGAACCGAACACATCTGATTCTACCGACTCCTGCACTTCAGACTCTTCCGAAAGTTCTTCAACAGCAATAAAATAAAACTTCAACGGACAATCTATATAGTTATTTACCAGTGTTGCCGACAAGAACGATTCCCCACCTGCTCTGAAAGCATCAAGCTTCTTTATTATTCCGGCTGTCTTTGTTACAGTAATCGGCATAATCATTGGTGCAGACACCTCATATGTAGCCACACGTTCCATAATATGGAACGCCTCCCGGTATAAATATTTCAACTGATAAAAATAGCGGCTTACCTCACCTGACTGCATCTCCTCGGTTCGGGTGTCATAAAGCATATACACCCGTTTGGCCCGGCTTATCATTCTGTAAAAATGGTAAGCATAGGTACTATCCTGATGCTCATAGGTAGGCAAACCGAATCCTTTTCGAAGAGTGTAGGGAATAAATGAGTTGGACGGATTTTTTAATGGAAAAACACCTTCATTCATTGAAAGGATAATCAGATTCTCAAAATCGATAGCACGTGTTTCCAGCACACCCATCACCTGCAGTCCCGACAAAGGTTCACCACTGAAAGTCACGTTAATGCTGCGTGACATTTTTTTAAGAAGGCTGAAGAAAGTTTCTGCTGTCATATTCTCCACCTCTTCCAGCTTGTCCTGCAGCCTTGTGATGCTCTTGTAGTATTTAACGATAAATTCTCTTTCCAGGTCTATTGAACGTGTGTCACCGGAAGGGTTTTCTTCGCTATTTTTCTCCTCCGTCAGGCTGTTATACAGATACGAAAGTATGCTTTTCAAATAACCAGGGATCTCCCTCCACAGTGTTACCGGCTGGAATATCTGTTTCAACAAAGGATGTGAAGGAATTTCAGATTCACTCGTCACAATTCGGTTATAAGTTATAATGTGATTTTTTAATGTCTCTGCCTCCATTGGTGCCGCCATCATCACCAACGGATGATTTAGTATTGACTTCACAAAACGGTGATAAAACACTGTTTCTCCGTTGCTGACACGCAGATTTATCTGTAAAAGCGCTATGTGATCTACCAGGCTTGCCACCGAAGCATTGGACAGGTTGTAACCCATGGTCACGTTTATCTTACCTATCTCTTCCGGAATAGAATATAGCACAGGAAGCAACAGGTTCTCATCTGGTAATACGATTGCAGTATTTATAGCTTCATCTGGATCTGGAATCTCTTTCGAATCGACCAGATTAGAAAGGATTTGGGCCACAAGCTTTGCCTGACCGGTACCTGAGGGGATTCCCACTAATTCAATTTTTGGTTTTTCGCTCTTCTCTGCCAAACCGTTAAACGAATATTTTGAAGGATACCGCAACAAATTTTCATTAACCCGGAGCGATGCGCGGTTTTTCTTGTCATGCACAAAAGGTGATTCATAATCCCAGTAAAAATCTGCCATACCCTGATCTCTCAAATAATCAAGCAGAATCATTTCAGAGGTTGTAAGTGCATTCAACCCTACAAAGACATAACTGTCAGTCAGCCATTTCCTCTCCGCCTTAGCCTTAGCCTGTTCAGCCACTTCTCTAAACATCATCCCCTCATAGGCTACTCCCTTATCCCGCAGTTCACCCCTAAAGGATGTGTACAGATCGTGCAGCACCTTCCATGTTTCCTGGAATTTCTGTTTTGTCACGTTACCCTCCACAGGCAAAAAATTCTTCCAGAAGCGGCGGATTGCATCAACCTGACTCTTGTTAAGGTGGGTAAGATCATCATCAAGCGACCTGAAATCATAAACATTACGAAAAAGCTGCCCGGCATCTGCCATATATTTATCCACATCATCGAAATCGTTCAGCAACATCTCACCCCAGTAGAGAAAATCATCGAACGACTCTGGCGAACTGCTGAGTTTACGAAAATGATCGTAAAGCACAACCAGCATCTCTATCTTATCTGCCGGTTGATATGAAGATAATGAAGAAAAAAGCTCCTGGATGGTTATTACAGTAGGAGAAAACAGAGGTTTAGTGGCAATTGAAGCGAGATATTTTTGAAAAAAAAGGCCCGCACGCCTGTTCGGAAACACGAACGTATGCTTGTAAAGTTCGTTACCGTATTGCGTGTAAAAAACCTGAGCCACTTTATACAGGAATGGTACCATAGAGCATTGCAAGTAGATTTACAAAAAAAGAGACTATGCAAAAGTAGGAAAAATAACCGAACGGTCCCGTTTATTCACCAAAGTTTGATATGTTTAATTTTCAAAGAATATTTTATTTTTATCACATTTTTTACTACTTTGCGCGCTGGTTCAAAAATTGAAACTGCAGAAAGATAATGATTCATTTTCCAAATATCGCTTCTTCTTACAATGAACACCTTGATACACTATACTCGTATGCATTGCATTTGGGTTTCGATGAACATACTGCTATGGATGCCATTCACGATGTTTTCTACAAACTATGTACACATCACTCTTCGTTAAATGAAATAAACAATCTGAAGTCTTATCTTCTCAGATCACTACGTAACAGGCTAATAGACATAAAGCGGATTAGCTGGGAAAATACCGTTCAGCTCACCACACATGACAATATGCAAGATATTCTACCTTTTCAGTTACAAGTAACTATAGAAGATGAACTGATCATGAAGGAAGATGCAGAAGAAATACGGCTAAAGGTGGAAAACGTACTGAACCGGCTGACAGACCGTCAGCGTGAAATCGTCTATCTGCGTTATATCAAGGAACAAAGTTATGAAGAAATTGCAGAAATTATGCAGATATCCATAGCCTCCTGCCGCAATCTGATCAGCAAATCACTCACCAAACTTAAAGAATGTTCATTACCAATCACTTTATTTTTTCTAATTATTCAGTAGCTCAAATATCACATATGATACTATTACAGTTATATACGCATAGCTTATTAATGCAAAAGTCCAGCAAATAAGTTTATGTAACACCTTTATTAACAATCTATCCTGTTATTGATAGCGAAATCATATTAAGAGCCCAAACTTTCAACGTTTTTTGTTAAAATTAAATAAATACCAACTTTTATTTGAAAAAGAGATGATGTTTATAATCCATGTTCGTCTTATTATATAGAATTATCCTGTAAAAAGGTTTAAAACATTTTTAAAAAGCATCTATGCAATTTAATAGAGATGATAATAACTTTATCCGATTTTTAAAAGATGAAAAATTCATCGAGTGGAAATTATTTCCAACAGACGAACTTAATAAATACTGGGAAGAATTTTTGCTACAATTCCCCGATAAACGAAAAGATATTAATATGGCGGAAAAGCATTTCCGTCATATTAAACTATCATCTTATAAACAATCACCTGGGAAAAAGCAGGAAGCAGCAAAACGTCTTGAAAAGTCGCTCCGCAGATATTACATAAAAAACAATGTGCGCCGTTTTGCTTTTGCAGCAGCAGCCTGTGCTGCTGTTCTGGTTCTGTCACTACTCTATTTACATGAAAAACTGTATAAATCAAGAAATCAATTGATAACCTCCTCAGAATATATTGTAGGAAACGAGCTGAAGCAGGAAGATATTATGTTTATTACAGGAAACGAAACCGCTTCTTTCCAGCACAATATTGATATACAGATAAGTAGCGAAAAAACTGCGCAGATAAGAAGTGAATACCAAGATGCTGAAGAGATTTCTATCGAACAACACACAATGAACAAACTGATCGTTCCTTATGGAAAACAATCGAGAATTACGCTGGCTGACGGAACACAGGTGTGGCTAAATTCCGGCACCACCCTGGAATTTCCATCTTCTTTTACAAAAAATAAACGGGAGGTATATCTCACAGGTGAAATGTATATAGAAGTGGCTCCTGATAAAAACAGATCATTTTACGTACATACTTCCGACTTTAACGTAAGAGTGTACGGAACCAAATTCAATGCTTCGTCATATGCCGGTTCGCCTGCATCTGTGGTTTTGGTAGAAGGAAGCATCGGTTTACAGTCGGATGATGGTAAGCAGGAATTACGATTATCTCCCGATGAACAAGCAGTTTACTCTGATAACGGCACCTTTCAAACCAAAAGAGTGGATGTGCAACCATTTATTAGTTGGAAAGACGGATATTTAACATTTGAAGACACCCCTGTGACCGAAGCTCTGAAACAAATAGAAAGATATTATAACCTTTCGTTCAATTATGGCGATGAAGTCTCTTTTCAGGGAATTACATGTACAGGGAAGATCATCCTATCGGATAATCTAGACAATGTGATGACGGCTCTTACGTTGATCTCCGCCATGAAATACAAAAAGAAAGACAAACTTATATACATCTATAAAAAATAAACCATTAAAAAAATAATATGCCTATGAACAAATTATATATCAAAGTAAAAAATTAAAAATAAACCTACAATTAGCAGGTAAAAAAAAAGCCGGACGATAGTGCGAATATCGTCCGACCAAGTAATTCTAATTATCACGTATACCAATAATTAAAATCATTACAAAAATATGAATAAATATTCTATTGAAAGAGGAAAACCTTTCAATAATTTTAAACATGTCCTAAAAATCATGAGAACAACACTGTTCCTGTTATTTTTCTGCATCCTTTTTTCGCAAGCTGCCGATAGCTATTCACAGGAAACATCATTCACTCTGGATTTAAAATCGACCTCTATAAAAGAGATTTGTGAAGAGTTGGAAAAGAAAAGCGATTTTCGATTTATTTTCGCAGGAAATGTTAAAACGATCCTCAAGAAGAAGGTGAACCTGACTGTAGACTCCAAAAATATCGAAGAGATTCTCAATAGTATACTATCCAATACAAATCTAGTGTACAAAATATTAGAAGATCAAGTTGTTATTTATCAGGATGATGAAGAAGACACCTCTAAAGAAATTGAAAAAATACTTTCCGAACTAACTATACAACAACAAAGTACAGTTAAGGGCAAAGTGGTCGATCAACAAGGTGAGCCGCTTCCAGGTGTAACGATCACTATAGATGGTACACCTCGTGGAGTTATAACCGATATAGACGGAACATTTTCAATTAGTGCACAACCCAAAGATAAATTGGTTTTTTCATTTGTTGGGATGGAAGTTCAGACCGTTGAAGTGGGTATCAAAAACACAATTGATGTTGTGATGCGTGAAAAAATTGACGAATTAGAGGAAGTTACCATAGTAGCATTTGGAAAACAAAAGAAAGAAAGTGTGATTTCATCAATCTCAACAGTTAAAACAAGTGAATTAAAAGTACCCAGTAGCAATCTTACTACTGCCTTTGCAGGACGCGTAGCAGGGCTGATTTCATATCAAACCAGTGGTGAGCCTGGGAGTGACAATGCGCAGTTTTTCATCCGAGGAATTACCACTTTCGGGGCAGATGCTAAGAAAGACCCGCTGATCTTGATTGATGGCGTTGAATTAACTGCAGATGATTTGGCTCGGTTAAACACCGACGATATTGCCAGCTTCTCCATTATGAAAGACGCTACAGCGACTGCCCTCTATGGTGCCCGAGGCGCCAACGGCGTAATATTGGTAACAACAAAAGAGGGAAGGGAAGGAAAAATGCAAGTAAATGCTAGGATCGAAAATTCCTTTTCCACTCCAACGCAAATAGTAAAACTAGCTGACCCAATCACCTATATGAATATGCATAACGAAGCGGTACTGACGCGTGACCCCAATGGTATCAGGGAATATTCCGCTGAAAAAATAGAGATGACACAGCGAGGTCTATATCCCAATATCTTTCCGGCAACTGACTGGTATAAAGCAATGTTTAATGACTATACCATCAACCAACGAGCCAATATTAGTGTTAGTGGAGGTGGTTCAATTGCTCGTTACTACGTAGCCGCAAGTATTGCAAAAGATAATGGAAATTTGAAGGTCGACCGGCGGAACAATTTCAACTCAAACATCGACCTTACAAAGTACACTGTGCGATCGAATGTGAACGTTAATCTAACAAAGAGTACAGAACTAATCATGCGGTTAAGTTCAACATTTGACGATTATCGGGGACCGATCGACGGTGGATCTGCTATGTATCGCAAGGTAATGCAGGCCAACCCAGTTTACTTCAAACCATCATACGAACCAGACGAACAATTTGATTATGTGAACCATGTGCTTTTTGGCAACTATGCTACGGCTGACTACATAAACCCCTATGCCCAAGCTCTGAGAGGTTATCGTGATTATAGCAAAAACATGACTATGACCCAATTCGAGTTAAAACAGAATCTAGATATGTTAACCGATGGTCTAACATTCCGTACAATGGTCAACATGAACCGTTTTTCGGAGTTTACAGTTGTCAGGGAATATTCACCGTTCTATTACAGTATCGATTCTTATAATTTAGCTAACAATTCCTATACGCTTAAAAACCTGAATCCTGAATCCGGGGATACATTCCTGAAATACAGCCCTGGCGCAAGGAACATCAACACTGTGTTTTATCTTGAATCGGCTTTCGAATACAACAAGAATATTACGGATAAACACCATCTCAATGGTTTGCTTGTCTATATCATGCGACAGGAGAAGAACGGCATTGCCGATAACCTGTTGCTTTCGTTACCCAACCGTAACCTCGGCTTGTCCGGTCGTTTGGCCTATAACTATGACAGCCGCTACTTTGGTGAGTTCAACTTCGGATACAATGGCTCTGAACGTTTCTCGAAGGAACATCGGTGGGGTTTTTTCCCTTCGGTAGGACTCGCATGGATGCTCTCAAACGAACAATTCTTCAGTGATTTGAACAATCTTTTTCCACAGTTTAAACTGAAAGCGACCTATGGGCTGGTGGGTAATGACGCAATCGGTAGTAATAACGATCGCTTTTATTACCTGTCACAGGTTGATATGAACGCATCGAGGAACGTTAACTGGGGAGCAATGATGAATTATAACCCGGCTGGCATAGATGTCTCGCGATATGCCAATGACCGGATCGGTTGGGAAACTGCCTATAAGACGAATGTGGGTGCTGAAATCTCGGTTAAAGGCGGACTGTCGGCAAACATCGATATTTTCCATGAGAGAAGGAAAAACATCCTGCTTACACGTGTCATTCCTCAGACAATGGGTATTATCCCTGCAATCAAGGCAAACCTGGGTGTTGCCAGTGGTAAAGGGATCGACGTGGAGTTGAATTACGAGAAATTCATCACGAATGACTTCTATGTCACTGGTCGAGGTACATTTACCTATGCCAGCAGTGAGGTGTTAGAATGGGAAGAGCCTGATTATACCGGCACTCCATGGCGGTCTAAAGTGGGTTACAGTATCAACCAAAACTGGGGCTATATTGCCGAACGCCTGTTTATTGATGAACGTGAAGTAGGCAATTCACCAACACAATTCGGAAATGTAATGGGTGGTGATATCAAGTATCGCGACGTTAATAACGATGGAGTGATTTCCGCTTTAGACCAAGTTCCTATCGGTTACCCTACCGTTCCTGAAATCAACTTTGGATTTGGGACAACGATTGGCTATAAGGGTTTTGATTTTTCTTTCTTTTTTCAGGGATCAGGACGTCAATCCTTCTGGCTCAACATCGGAAACATCCAACCATTTGTTGATGGTGACACTAATGACAACTTAATAGGGCAGAATGCCGTGCTACAAGCCATTGCCAACAATTACTGGACAGAAAGCAAACGAAATTCCTATGCTTTCTGGCCACGGTTATCAACTTACAGTATTACAAACAACAATCAAGCCAGTACATGGTGGATGCAGGATGCTTCTTTTTTACGCCTCAAATCGGCAGAATTCGGATATACTTTACCTAGAAGGCTGACAGAAAAAATATATATGAGTAACTGTAGAATCTATCTTAGTGGCACTAATCTGTTATCTTGGAGTCGTTTTAAACTGTGGGATCCAGAAATGGCAGGTAATGGACTTGGATATCCGTTGCAAAGGGTAATCAACTTAGGATTGAACGTGAATTTTTAAATTGAATTAAAATAAAATTTTCAAATATGAAATCAATGATAAAAAATACTGTTTGTATATTATTTGCCACTTTTGTGATATCATGTAATTATCTAGATGTGGTTCCAGACAATATTCCTACATTGGATGATGCTTTTGCCAATCGGTATACTGCAGAACAGTATCTTGCCACCTGTTACTGGGGACTTCCCAAGGCAGCAGGTTGGGATCAGAATCCAGCATTTCTCGGGTCTATGGAAATGATAATGAATTCAAATTTCCGCACGAGTGGCGGCATGAGACATGCATTAGGAGAAGACAATCCCACATCGCCTGTCATCAACTACTGGGGCAGTACAGCTACGACAATCCGGTCACTATATGCAGGTATCCGTGAATGCAATACCTTCCTGGACAATATAGAAAGGGTACAGGACCTCAAAAGTGACGAACGTGACCGGATGATCGCAGAGGTGAAAACAATAAAGGCCTGGATGCACTTTTACCTGATTACCTACTATGGTCCCATCTGCCCATTGAAAGAAAGCACACCAATCAACACCTCAACCACGGGTATCCGTGTCTATAGGGAAAAGATAGATGATTGCTTTAACTACGTGCTGGAGTTACTTAATGAAGTAATTGCCATTGATGCTTTGCCCGACCGTATTACCAACCGCACCACAGAACTGGGGCGTTTCACGCAGGCAGTTCCCTATGCATTGAAGGCAAGGGTGTTGACTTATTGGGCAAGTGATCTTTTCAACGGTAATACCGATTACAATTCGTTTAAAAACCACCTGGGTGAACCTTTTTTCAATCAGGTAAAAGATGTGTCCCGCTGGACAATTGCAGCTGAAGCTTGCAAGGAAGCAATTGAAGTCTGTAAGGCTAACGATATACGTTTGTATCAGCCATCCGATTATATGCAGACAAAACCCATGTCTGACACCACCCTGCTCATCAACACGCTCCGTAGTGCAGTAAGCGATCAACAAAACACCAACGTCGAGCTGATATATGGCAATACCTCATATCCCAGCGGATCCAATGTACAGCGTCACTGCTTACCAAGGTTTGAAGCTGGGTCGGCCGCTAACGCTACCTCAAGGCTGGCAGTTCCACTGCACATTGTTGACCTGTTTTATTCATCAAATGGACTTCCGTTGGAAGATGATCAAAGCTGGTCTGAGAATGACAAATACAATAACCGCTTTCAAACACTTAGAGTGGGTGATGAGTCACACAGATATGTAATTCAACTCGGTGAAATTACATCACAAATCAATTTTGATCGAGAATTACGTTTCTATGCTGCACTCGGTTTCGATCGTGGCAAGTGGTATGGCAACCATTACAACAATGAACCGAATAACGATGCGGAAGCAATGTTTCCCATGGCACGGTACTCTGAATTTTCCAACCGTGTGGCAAACAACGAATATAATGCTACAGGATACTGGGCAAAGAAGCTGGTCAACCTGAACACCCGTTGGCGTGACGCCAATGAATTGACATATTTGAGCTTTCCCTATCCTGACATGCGTTTTGCCGACTTGTTGCTGTTGGCCGCCGAAACAATCAATGAAGCGACCCCCGGTGAGGACAATGCTCCAGCCAATCCTGAGGTTTACACCTACATCAACATGATCAGAGAACGTGCCGGATTGGAGGGATTAGTGGAAAGTTATCAGAAATATGCTGTCGCTGACAAAAAAAACAAACCCGCAACCAAAGGAGGCATGAGGGAGATTATCCGACGTGAAAGGAAAGTTGAATTATCACTCGAAGGCCAGGACTACTGGGACAGGAAGCGCTGGAGAACGGCACATCTGGAGTTAAACCGGAATATCGAGGGTTGGAATGTAACAGCAGAGGATACAAGCCCCAGCGCTTATTACATGCCAACAACAATCTATACACAAAGATTTACGCTTAGAGATTATTTTGCACCTATCCCAGAAAGCGATCTAGTCAATAATCCTCAGCTAGTTCAAAACCCGGGATGGTAAAAAGACAATTAAAATTAAAAACTTATGATTCATAACCGATTTCATATGAAGGCAACACAATTATTATTTGCAGTTTTGGTTTCACTGATATTTTTTTCATGTGAAGAAAAGCAACTGGAACCGATTAACATATCAAAAGGCAAACCTGCTCCGGTAAGCGATGTGGTAGTTATGTATGCACCAGGTGGCGCAATCCTCTCGTTTAAGTTGCCTCCCGACGATGATGTGCTGGCCGTGAAGGCAGTTTACAAGCTTAGTAACGGTAAGGTGCGAGAATCGATTACCTCCTTTTATGGAGATAACCTGAAAATTGAAGGTTACAACGATACCAATGAACATGAAGTGCTTTTATATACCGTAAGCCGTTCACAGGAGCTCTCTGACCCACTGTTGGTCAAATTTACCCCACAGGAATCGCCGCTGAGCAAGGCTACCAGAACAATGGAGATTTCCAGTGACTTTGGCGGTGCTTACTATACCTGGAAAAACCTGGATAAAGTACTTCTTACTGCAGAAATGCTTGTGGAATCTGACAATGGGAAAATGCAGACTGCCAGGATTGTGACCTCAAACCTAGAAGCTCCCTTTTTCAGCATTCGAGGTTATGAGCCTATCCCCAGGAAATTTGCCATCATACTAAAGGACAACTGGGACAACGTTTCTGATACAATTTATCCCGAGGGAGAAACTGTTACCCCATGGCTTGAAATGACACTGGACAAGAATCTATGGTCGATTTACAAAGTAAATGGAAGCTACCTACCGGGTGATGGTACATTTACAAACTGGGAAGGCCGTGACGAATATATGTTCGATGACGACGTAAATACCTTTGGACACAGCTATTCCGGGTCACTACCAGTGGGCATCACGATAGATCTGGGTAAACCGGCCATGCTGAGCCGGGTGACATTCTTCCAAAGATTCCAAAATGGGGTCTATTATTCATGGGGAAATCCACGTAGGATTATTGTCTATGGCAGAAAGGAAGCCCCGACTACCGGCAACTGGGATGAATGGACACAACTTATTGATTACACAATGATCAAGCCCTCTGGAACCAACGACCAATACTCGGTTAATACCGATGAAGACCGTCTGGCTGCCTTAAACGGACATGAAGCTTCTTTTCCGATCTCGTCAGACTCTTACCGGTATCTCCGGTTCAGGTTCATGACTTCCTGGGAAAACAGGCCTTATGTGCATCCAGCTGAAATTACTGTACAGGGAATATACGAGGATTAGCACATTACAGATAATTAAATCTTCAAATAATTGAATTCTATAAAACTTTAGTGAAAAACTAAATATTGACATATGAAAAAATATATATTACATTTGATTGTTGCATGTGCATTGCTCTTGTCATGTGAGAATATGATGGACGTGCACAAGCAGTTTATCGAAGGCGGAGAGAAAGTTTATGCACTAAAACTGGATGAATCCAGTTTTTTTGCAGGGCACAATCAAGTCTATTTCAAGTTTTACATGACCAATACAACGAATATCAAAACTGTTGACCTTTTCTGGGACGAAGATTCGCTTATTATCCCGATGCCTACTTATGGATGGGGTACGGTAGCTGTACCTGTCATTGAAGAAAAGTCCTATTCCTTTAGAATCCGGACTACCGATATTTTCGGTCACCATTCGCTTTGGAGTACTGGTTTTGCCAATTCTTACGGTGCTTATTTTCAAGAGTCACTGACAAATCGATCAGTAAAAAGTTTTGAATTAACAAATAACAATATTAACGGGTTGATTAGCTGGTTTCCACCAGCATCGAATCTCGTTCGCAGCGAAGTGCGCTACACCGGTTTGGATGGTGAGGAAAAAACTGTAAATGTACCGGCCGGTCAGAATGTGACACAATGCCCGGGGTTGAACATCAACCGGTTTGATGTGCGCTCTTTTTTCTTGCCGGAACCCAATGCTATGGACACTTTCGTCATTGCATGGCAGCAAGTGACTCCCGTATATAAGTTACCGACAACAGAATGGACGATCGAATATTGTAATTCCTGGCATGGTCAACCTTCGCTCACCGGTACCCAGAATATGCCTCATTTTATTTTTGATGGCGATTACAACACCATCTGGCATTCCAGTTATGGAAATTATACTGTTGGTACTCATCCGCTTGATCCGACAATCACCAGAGATCCACCACCCTTTACTATTGTAATTGATATGGGTGAACCGGTAAATATTGCGAAGGTTGATATTTACCGAAGATTCAATAATAACAATGTACAAACCGTGATAGTATACGCACCAGCAATAGATGATAATCTTCTCACAGATGCAGATTTTGAATGGCTGGGCAATATACCGGTATCGTTTGTGAATCACTCATTCTTCAAGAATTACTCTTATCCCGGAGTGGAAAACTCAAACTGGACGGAACTTGGCCGTGTAGAGTACCCTAATGCCAGCAATTTAGGTACCCCTGAGGAAAACTTAAGAGAGATTGATGCCTCTTCACTGAATATCAAAAGCCGATATGTGAAACTGATCCTACCTAATACTCGTAGTAACGGAAATGTATCACTTGCGGAAATAGCCATACATGGGCGATAAATCTGTTATTTACAATGCAATGCCAGCAGAGTTACACACCCTGCTGGCATTAAAAAAAATTTAATAATTCTATGGAAATGAGAAAAATAATTATGTTAAGCTTTATTGTCCTGCTGGCCTCCTGCGGGAAAGAAACGAACGATCAAACACCTACAATAATAACACCTCCCACAAAAGATGTCGTCTATCTAAAAGTGATGACCTACAATATTGCAGGTGCTGCTTCAAGTACAGGTGTAAGGAGCCTGCCCGATCTTGCTGAAGTTATCAAAAAAGCCGACCCCGATTTGGTAGCAATTCAGGAAGTAGATGCGTTTACCACCCGTAATGGGAAAGATGTACATCTTGCTCGCGATCTTGCAGCTCTTTGTGGCATGGAGTACTGGTTTTTTGCCAAAGCAATGGATTTTCATGGCGGAGAATATGGCGATGCCATTTTATCGAAACATCCTTTCAAGGAGACTGAAGCTTACTCCCTAAGCGGAGATTGGGAAGGAGAACACATTGAAACTCGATCAGCTGCACGCGTAACAGTAGAAATTGGCGGAAGAGATATTGATTTTATCAGTACACACTTAGACCATACAAGCAATGATAAGTGGCGTATACTACAAGCAAATGAATTGGTAGAAATTGTAAAATCGCTTGATTTACCAGTCATTATGGGAGGAGACTTAAACTGTACTCCGACTAGTGAACCCATGAAGATACTCTATCAGGAGTTACTGTCACCCTGCAAAAGCAACAGCTGCCTTGGAACATTCGTGGGAAGTAAGAACGCAATTGACCATTTGATGTATAGGAGCAACAGCGTCTTAACTCTTTCTTCATATGGTGTGTATGCTTGGGCAGACAAGGAATCAGACCATTTTCCGGTAGGGGCAATATTTGAGGTGGATAAATTGGCTAACTAAGTGCATATTGTGATTGTTATATTGCATATTATTATCAATTTGCATATTTGTCTAACAACTTGCTATTTTGTTTTACACACTAACATTCAATATTATCAGATTTTTTCAAAATAATTAATAGAGGGTGAATCACAATAAGATACCACCCTCTTTATGATTAAACTCTTAACCAAGAACAAATTCAACTTTCAGAGATCAAAATTCTATCTTTGACCATCATTCTACTTTATAAAGGTCCCAATCATCGAAATAACGATGAAAAAAACTGGCGATTGTAATATTATTAACAATCCAAACCATGTTTTATAGAAAAAATGTAACAACAATATAAAACAAATGACAAAGAAACTTATTATACTCTTTTTAAACTTTCCACTATTTATTTTTTCACAGGGGATAGAAATTACACACGGCCCTTATCTTCAACAAATGGGAGAAAATGAAGTAACAATAATTTGGACGACAAATAACGATGCCATTTCTTGGGTCGAAATGGCGCCAATAGGAAATGATAGTTTCTATGCATTCGAACGCCCAAAGTATTATGAAACGGCTTATGGCAGTAAAAAAACAGGCAAATTACATCGTATAAATCTTTCAGGATTACATCCCGGAACAGAATATCGATATCGAATCTTTTCGAAAGAGATCGTATGTTACAAAAATCACCGTGTACTGTATGGCAATACTGCTTCTTCGAATGTTTATTCCCAAAAACCATACCAGTTCAGAACACTCGATGTAAACGCTGACAAGGTCTCATTTAGGGTGGTGAACGACCTGCATTCCAAGAATGAGAACCTTAGTAAAATGCTTGGTGGCATAAACAGAGACAATACTGATCTTGTCATCTTCAATGGTGATATGATATCCATTTTGAATGATACAGAGCAAATTTTCAACGGATTTATGGATACTGCTGTAGCACTTTTTGCGAAAGAGATTCCTCTTTTTTTTAGTCGAGGAAACCATGAAACAAGAGGGCGTGGCAGTGCTGGTTTATATGATTATTTCCCTACGAAAACAGGTGAGTTTTATTACTTTTTTCAGGCCGGACCTGTTTATTTCATCATCCTGGATGGCGGTGAAGACAAACCCGATTCTGATATTGAATATTCAGAATTATCTCATTTTGATGCCTATCGTTCCAATCAGGCTGAATGGCTGGAGTCTGTTGTGTCATCGGTTGAATTTCAACAGGCACCGTATCGTATCGTGATCATGCACATTCCACCCACTGCCACCACCTGGCACGGCACAAAAGATGTGATTCGGAAATTCACTCCAATATTGAACAATGCTAACATCGATGTAATGTTATGTGGTCATACACACAATTATACATTCATTGAAAAAGGTGAAGATCCTGCAGTCAATTTTCCTATACTGATTAATGATGACGAGAACTGGCTTGATATTATTGTAGATTCAGAAATAAGAATTACACAGAAAGATATGTATGGAAGTATCTTGAAAAATAATTTTTTTCGCCACAATAACTAAATAATTATTTTCTCTAGTGAAACACCAAGTTATTATTTAATATTCATTAAAAGTAAATTTATCAACAAAATCTGTTCTAATAACACTTAGCTGTAATAATGCATTAAATCATCTATTAAGTTAATAATTCTATGCAAAATACGATTAAGGCGAAGTTATCCGCCATGATGTTCTTC